>Ga0255261_1000089_pt1 | contig 10732 bp, 6 predicted proteins | sample LawtaT_11_FD_189986 | JGI IMG/M metagenome (GOLD analysis project Ga0255261, IMG submission 189986) | Metatranscriptome of freshwater microbial communities from St. Lawrence River, New York, United States - Law_Law_RepA_8d (Metagenome... | ecosystem: Environmental > Aquatic > Freshwater > River ... | reverse complement strand
CAGACCGCTGTTCAATGCCAGTGCACGAGGGTGCTATGGCAACTCAAGTGGCGATATCTGTCCTAGCGGCAGCTACTGTCCACAGGGGTCTTCAGCAGCCAATTTGTGTCCTGTGGGCTCATATTGCAGTGGGGCAGGGCTTTCTGAACCTTCAGGAGTTTGTCTGGCTGGCTACTATTGTATTGTTGGTTCTGCATCCAACGCACCAATGGACAATGTTACAGGAATGTCATGTCCCACTGGACATTACTGTTTGGCTGGTGAATCCCCAACAGCTTGTGCGGCGGGAACATATTGTCCCTCACGGGGCGCCTCACAGCCCTCGGCCTGCTTGGCTTGCCTTGCTGGGCATTATTGTGACTCGTCTGCTCTTTCTGCGCCAACAAACTTTTGTTCACCTGGCTACTACTGTCCTCCTGGCCAATCAAGCTCTACACCACAGGACTACATCTGTCCGAGTGGGTCTTATTGTGTCCTCGGAAGTGCTGCTAGCGTGCCTTGTATGGCTGGCACATTCCAACCTTCATCAGGTAGCAGTGCTTGCCTCACTTGCCCCGCCGAGTATTACTGTGAAACAGGTACAAGCATTCCCGCAGAGTGCCCTCTAGGTCATGTTTGCCCCGCTGGTACAAGCAGTGCCACACAGCATCCTTGTCCAGTGGGTACATTTTCTGCTAGCACACGGCTGAGCAACTCATCTTCTTGCCAATCATGTACAGCTGGCTTGTATTGCGCAAGCCAGGGGCTAACGGCACCCACTGATCTCTGTGATTACGGTTACTACTGTCCTGTTGGATCAGTGTCTTCACAACCAGCTGCTTCTATTTGCCCACGTGGCTCATACTGTCCTATAGGCAGCGTGTTGCCATCTCTGTGCCCTGCAGGTTACTTCAGCAACAGCACTGGATTGGCTGATCTCACACAATGCTCTCCTTGCCCTTCTGGTCGCTATTGCGCGACTGCTGGCTTGAGCAGATTTACAGATTCCTGTCAGTCTGGCTATTATTGCATCGGGGCTGCCGAGCAACCTGCGCCCACGGATGATGTTACAGGCAGTGTATGTCCGGTTGGCTACTATTGTCCAGAAGGCTCCACTGCACCAACTGCCTGTCCCCCTGGCCGTTATGGAACCTTGTTAGGTTTGCAAGTTGATACGAATTGCACTTTGTGTGATGCAGGTGCTTACTGTAATGGGGTTGATCCAACTGTGGTCACTGGTCTTTGTGCGGCTGGCTATTATTGCCCGCTGGGCTCTTCTAGTGCCAGTCAAATTGCATGCACGCCGGGCCATTATTGTCCAATTGGATCAGCCACTCCTGTAGCATGTGTTCCTGGCTCTTATACCAATGCCACTGGAGCTGTTGAATGTTTGGCTTGTCCGACTGGTTTCCGATGCGCTTCCTCTGGTACAGTGCAACCATCGCTCTGTTTACCTGGCTATGTGTGTCTACTCGGTACGGGTGTAACACCAGAGCCATGTCCAGTGGGCACTTTTAGCACGGCTACTTATTTAACCGATTTCTCTCAATGCACTCCTTGCCCAAGTGGCTATTACTGTGATCAAGTCGGCTTGACTGCACCTTCTGGGTCCTGCAACGCAAGTTTTGCTTGCTTGTCTGGTGTGAATACCCCTACACCGAATATCAATTTCACTGGACTGGGTGGTTTGTGCTCTGTAGGTCATTATTGTCTGCAGGGGTCCACCTTGGAGATTCCTTGTCCTCCTGGCACCTTTGCCGATTCGACTGGCTGGAGTGCCTGTGTGTCTTGTCCGGCTAGGTATGTATGCCCTGGTACTGGCATTGTCACCCCAACGGAGTTTTGTCCTAGTGGTGCGTATTGTCCAGAAGGTTCTGCTGTTCCAACACTTTGCCCGGCTGGTTCTTTCCGTAACGAAACTGGTGGTGCTTCTGTTAATGATTGTTTGCCATGCACAGAGGGTAATTTCTGTGCGGCTTCGGGTTTAAGCTTCCCCACTGGTCTCTGTGCCGGTGGCTATTACTGTACTGGTTGCGCCTTCTCTGATCGACCTGGCTTGGCCTCATGTAATAACTGCTTGTGCAATAGCTCGTCTACAGGAGGCACTTGTCCAGCCGGCTATTACTGCCCTTCAGGCAGTTCTTCTCCTCTGGCTTGTCCAGCTGGCCGTTATTGTGCTGTTCCAGCCTTGTCGATCAACTCGGGGCCTTGTCAAGCTGGGTTTTATTGTACTGGAGGAGCGAATACATCCACTCCTACTGATGGGGTGAGCGGCAATGCGTGTCCCAGCGGAAACTCCTGCCCAACGGCTTCTTCTTCGCCTATACCATGCACTCCTGGTACTTTCTCCAATGGGACTGGGTTTAGTCAATGTTCGGCCTGTTTGGCCGGCTATGCGTGCCCTCAAAGTGGGACTATCTATCCAAGCGTGCCATGCGCGGCCGGTTATTATTGTCCTGCTGGTTTGGCAGCCCCTGCCGTCTCAACGTACGTTTGTCCACCGGGTTATTTTTGTACTTTGGGCTCTTCGACACCCACTCCATGTACCCCTGGCAACTACCAGCCTTCCGAAGGCCAGTCAACTTGCTTTTCTTGTCCAGCCGGTCGCTATTGTTCAGTGTCACAGCCGTCTACGCTGATTGCCCCTGGCTTGTGTCCCTCTGGTCATTACTGCACATCGGGGACCTCCAATCCTACCAGTGCGCCTTGTCTAGCTGGTACCTACAATGGATTCACGGCTGGTTCTTCCGTGGCTGCTTGTACAAGTTGTCCTGCCGGTCAGTATTGTGATCACTCTGGCTTGTCTGCGCCTTCAGGATCTTGTGCCAGCGGATTTTATTGTCCTGATGGGTCGAATTCCTCTCAGCAAATGCTGTGTCCCAGAGGTTCGTATTGTCCCCCCGCTTCTGGCTCTCCAACATCATGCCCTGCTGGCTATTTCTCGACCAATTCTGGTCTGACTCAACTGAGCCAGTGTCAACCCTGCCCTGCTGGCAAATATTGTGCTCGTGCGGGCGCCACAGACGATTCGTCAGCAGAAGATTGCGATGCTGGGTTTGTCTGCTTGGGTGGCTCGAGCACTGCTCGTCCCACGAATGGTATCAGTGGGTACATATGCCCTAGAGGCAGTTATTGTCCGGTTGGCTCTGCGGCTCCCATTGTTTGCAATACAGATACTTATTCTCCCAACTTCGGGCAAGGCTTGTGCACTTCCTGCCCCGTGGGTAGTGTTTGCGATCGTACTAATTTATCTACAAGCACCTCTTGTCAACGTGGGTACTATTGCCCTGGTGGCCCAACAGTACCTTGTCCAGCTGGCACCTATGGGGCGTCACGTTCATTGCGCTCGGTGGCAGAGTGCCGCTCTTGCCCCAAAGGCCAATACTGCCAATCTGCTGGCTTGTCTACTCCGACAGGATTATGTGCTGCAGGTTATTATTGCGCTGGCAGCGATACTTCTAATCAACCGAATGTATCCTTACCATCGCGTTCTGGTCCTTGCCCCGCTGGCTTCTACTGTCCATCTGGCACCCAGGCCACCATTGCTTGTCCCATTGGTACTATGGCACCGGGCATAGGCTCTTCATCTATCAATGATTGCATCCCATGCTTGGGCGGTCATTTTTGCTCATCGACTGGGCTGTCCAGTCCGACAGGATTGTGTGCAGCTGGCTTTTATTGTCCGCCCACTTTGGGTAGCTCGACACCATTCCCAGAAGGGCTAATTTGCTGGGCCGGTCACTATTGCCCTGCGGGTACGGCTGAGCCCGTGCCCTGCGCAGCCACGCACTATCAGCCAACGAACGGGTCTATTGCTTGTCTGGAATGCCCTTCGGGCTATTATTGTGCGAACAATTCAATCACCCCTGTCGTGTGTCCACTCCGTCATTACTGTCCTGCCGGCAGTGCCACGCCACTTATTTGCCCCGATGGCACGTACTCTTCAGAGTTGCAGGGCAGTGGTGCCAGTACTTGCAGTTCTTGCCCTGCTGGCCAGTATTGCATAAACGGTATCATTGCTGGTAATTGTTCAGCTGGATTTATTTGCACTTCTGGATCTCCCACAGCACAACCATCAATTAGAACAGTGACAGGTGGTCCATGCCCGGCTGGTTACTACTGTCCCTATGGAATTGCTGCCCCCGTACCTTGTCCTCCTCAATCTTATCGTTCTATCGTTGGTGGAGCTCAAGTGACTGATTGCAGCGTTTGCCCCGCGGGCAGTCGCTGTGCTGGAGCTACAGATATCCCAGTTTTATGCCCCATTGGCTTTTATTGTCTTCTCGGCACTGCGCCTATTTCCTGTCCACCTGGCACGTATGGTGCCAACGATGGCTTTAGCGTGGCTGACAGCTGTACTGTGTGTCCTGATGGTGAATATTGTCAGGCAGACTTGCATGTGCCTTGCCCCATGGATCACTATTGTCCAGAGGGTGCAAGTACAGCAGTGCCTTGCCCTCCAGGCTACTTCCGCAATCTCACTGGTGCTTACCAAGTGTCTCAATGCTTTGCTTGTCCTCCTGGCTTTTACTGTCCCTCTGTGGCTGTTACCACACCCTCACCCTGTGGCATGAATCTGAGTGTTACTTGTCGCAACGGTACTATTCCACAAAGCTGTCGTGCAGGTCGCTTGTGCCCTGGTGCGAATTCTTTGGAGTTACCCTGCCCAGCTGGATACTACTGTTCTCTTCAGAGCAGCCTGGCTATTCAATGTCCGGGCGGATATGCTTGTGCTGTTAATACGAGCGTACCGGTGGCTTGCAATGAAAACTATTATTGTCCCAATGGCAGTGCGGTCGCTCTGCCTTGTCCTGTGGGCTATACGTGCCCACCACTCAGTGCAGCCCCACAGCCATGTCCACTTGGCTTTTATTGTGGTTCGGATGCCAGTTTCCCTCGGCCTTGTCCTGCTGGTTCGTATTGCTCTCCTAGCAACTTTTATCCAGTGTCTTGCCCATCAGGTTATTATTGTCCATCTCTATCCAGCGCACCTACACCCTGTCCGGGTAGCTTTTACTGTCCAAGTGCATCAGAGGTACCAACGCCTTGCAACATGTCTTATTTCTGTCCATTATTGAGCAGTATGCCCCATCTGTGTCCTCCTGGTTACATTGGCAATCCTAGTGCTCCAAATCTGGATAGTATTGCAACAGCTTGTCTGATGTGTCCAGCAGGCACACGCGGCACTGATCCAGTTCGCATATCATGCTCTATCTGCCCTGCAGGCTATTACTGCCCTCAAGCCACTGGCGTTGATGCTGAGCTGGCGGGTGTTATTTGCAACACCACCAACTCACGTGCTTTGAATTATGCTCAAGCAGATGGTTCGTATTCGTTAACTGCCTACCAATGCCCTTGTCCTGCAGGTACCTATTGCCCAGCAGGCTCAGGCGAGGCCAATGCATGCCCTGCGGGAACATACAGCGTGGAAGAAAAGTTAAGCAACGCTTCTTCTTGTCAAAAGTGCTCTGAAGGCTCTTATAATTCCAAAGCAGGCGAAACAACTTGTTTGCCTTGTGGCACCAGCGCAGTGACATCATTTGATGGTTCCACTTGTGTGTGCAAGGGCCAAAATCGCATTTGGTCTGCTGCTGATGGCCAATGCATCTGTCGTTCAGGCTACATGTTCTACGATGCCATTGATCGCAAAGTCACAGAGAAAGATGACAGTCGAGACTGTATTCCCTCCACCGCACCCCGTTGCGGCTCCAACGAATTTCTGTTTGCTTCTCGGGAATGTGTGGATCCCTCGAACTCTGCCACAGTGCTGCGACTCTGTACTGCACAATGTGAAGGAGCTAGCAATGTGGAAAGTTTGGATGCCACTCTGGGTATTTGTCGATGTCGCACATACACAGCCAGTTCAGAAATTTGCAATTCCACTTGTTCCGGCTCGTTGCCTACTATTCGCTGTGGTAGCGACGGTAAATTCACTGCCACTCTACCAGGCAGCTCAACGGCTCAAGTCATAGATTGCCCGAACATGCAAGGCTCATGCAGCAGTGGCTCCTCCACTCAAAGCGTGGCTTTTGGTGGACAGGTGATTGAAGGTCTTTTTCCAAGTGTGGTTCAACTAGAGACATTTTGTGGTGGTGGTTCGCGTCGCCGCCGCGCAGTGTTCGGCCTGGCCAGTATTCCTAATCCCTTGATCTGCATTGCTCTGGGTGATTCTGTCACCTTCCAGCTTGACACTAGCAATCGTAACAGTTTCCCTGTGTATGACAAGGATAACCTACTTAATTCCAATCCTTTGTTTGACTATGGTGCTTTCCGAAATTTGCGAGATGTTTTGTTGACCACCAACTTAACAGTGGCGTTTTTCTCTCACACCTTCACTGCCTCGGGCTTGTATGTTTTTGTGGACCATAACGACCCAACCATGCAAATGTTCATTCAGGTCATGGCTTCTGGCGTCACGTGCCCAGCCGGTACATTGCAGCCATCCTCTGTTTCTGCCCTTGTGTTTGCTGGTGCTAGCAAAAACTCGGTTGCTGAGGAACCCAACTGGACTACCATTGCAGCAGTATTGGGTGCTGCTGGTGCGTTGGTACTGATTTTAGTCATTGCCATTCTCCTGTGGCGCCCGGCTGCTTGGGGCCAGCGTACTCAGGCTCCTGTGACTTTTGAGCGTGGATTTGTACCGAATGGAACGGGGCATAGCACCACCTTGCTCGAGGATTTTAATGTGAAAACACTGTATACCCACTTGCAGAAGCAAGAGCAAAGAGTGTTGCAGCAAGTTGGAGAGCAAGGAGCAGCTATTAAGGATTTGCATGAGCGATTGTTAGGTCAAACGGATGCCTTGCGCTCAATGGTGGAGAATCTCGATTTGTCATCTGTCGTTCGCCGCGCCTCGACTGTGCAGCCAGAGGGCGGAGCTGCAGCTTCTTTCTCATTGGAACAACAAGAAGAATTGATGAGTACTATCCAGATTTTGCTAGCTGAAATCCGCACACAGCAGGGTATGTCTGGACAAGGAGCGGGCGCTGGCGCCTTGGGGCCGAATGGAATGCCTCTTGGTGCAAACGGTGGAGGTGCAGCTGGTCTTAACATGGTATCTGTGCCCATGTCTGCTGTTGATGCCCCGACCTCGCAATCTGAGATTGCCAGTCGATTGCACACTGAAAATGCTTTGGCAGAAGAAGCGCCACGTATTGAAGAGCAAGTGCAGCAGCACGAACAAGATCGAGCAGAGCAGCTGCAAGCGGTGGTCAATGGCATGGCCCTGGGTCAAAGTGTGGATGTTCGCACGGCAGTCGACAATTTTACCAATCAAGTCTTTGCAGCATTGGACCAACTGGAAAGCGAGCGGGCCGAGGAAGATGCCGCGTTTGCTGCTGAATTGGCTAATCGGCGTGCAGAAATGATCAGCACCATCACTGATGCTAATGAGGCGGCTATGAGCACGCTTCTGGTGGGTACCTCCAACGATGTGGCAACGCACATTGCTGGCGAAATAGTGTTGCAAGCTGAAGCTCAGGCGCGTCTAGCAGAAGCAGCAGCCGAAGCCAGTGAAAAGCAAGCGCAAGAAACCCGTGATGCGCTCATGAAGCAATTGCAGCAGACCCTGGACAACAATCACCTTGTTGGCAGCGATGCCGAATCGAATGTGGGTGCTGGTGCGGCGTTGGCCAGCTTGGCTGACCGCCATGCTGACCGCCAGCGCAATATGCGCGATGCCATGAAGAAGAAGATGGCCGATCGCAAGGCTAATCGTCTCTCCGAATTGGAGACGCATCACGCCTCGGAGATGGAAGAAGAGCTGCAGGCATTAGAGCAATCTGCCGAAATTAGGCAAGATCAACGAGATGTGGCACGACAGGCATTGCGAGAAAAGATCACAAACCGTCAGCGGGCTCAGCGGGCAGCCATTGTCGCCCAAATGGAGGCTGATGAGAAGCAAGCAGTGGCTTTGGTCATGGACAAGATGGTCCACGAGGAAATAGCAGAATTAGAGCAAGTAGCTGAGGCCCATCTGAAGAGCGCATTGCAGGTGAAGTACAATCCCTCGGATGCTGATCGCATTTTAGCCGACTTTGCTGCCCGCAATAAGGAAGCCGAGTCCACAATGGCTGATGAGCGAGCACAGGCCTCCAAGGATCTTCAAGCACGCCTCGAGACTATTCGTCGACGCAAGCAAAAAGAGCAACAGCGAAAAGCAGCAGATGATGCAGCAGCTTTGGCTCTTGCAAGTCAGACGAATACTGAAGAAGGATCTCTTCTTGTTCCCATCGTGGATGTGTCTGCTGAAGCCCAGCGTGAAGTGGATGCATTGCAACGCAATCAAGAGCGCATTGAAGCTGAATTGCGTGCACGCCATCAAAAGGAAATTGACAGTTTGCTTGCCAAGTCTGAGGAAGATATTGTCTCTCAACAGCGCGCTGCTGAAGAGGCCTTTAGCAGCAAGAGACAACAGATTTTGCGGGAACGCGAACAACGCATGGCAGCAGATCGCGCCGCCAGAACTGGTTTGTCTACTGACGAATCAGAGCGTCTGTTGTTACAACATCAACAGGAATTGGCTACTCTGGAAAGCAAGCTGGACTCTGAGCAACAGCGCAGTCAGTTGGCTATTAAGGAGAAGCTGCAGGCCCGCAAGAAGCAGCGTGAAGAGCAACTGCGCAAGAAGCAAGAAGCCGAGGTCTGCCGGGAGCAATTGGAACAAGGGCGTGAGTTGGCAGACATGGTATCTGAGCAGCTGCGAGAAGCCGAGCGCGAAGCTATTGCAGTGGGATTGCAGCAGAATAAGGGCGTCCAAGCAGACGAAGTGGTGCGTCTTGTACTGGCACAGCGTCATTCTCGCGAGCAGGAAGAACTGGATCGTCAATATGCCACTGAAAAGGCCATTGCCACCAACGATGCTTTGGCGCAATTGGCCGATAAGCATGCAGTACAGCGCGAGCGTTTGGAGGCAGTGCATGCAGACGAGCTTGCTGATATGTTTGATGATGTGGGTTCCATGACGAGTGAGCAGATTGACGATATGCGGGCACAAATTCTGAATCGCCAGCAAGTCGAGTTGCGCGAGCAATCACATCACTTTGACATCGAGAAGAATCGGGCCGCACGTGATGCAGTGGCCACGCTGGACATTCGCTATGCAGAACTTCGACTGCAACTCACCGAGCGCCAGTACCAAGATGTGGCAGAGAGTTTGCAGGAGCTGGGCTCGGAGGCATTTGCTGCCAACTCGGCCCAAGCGCAGGCTGCCGCGGCTGAATTGGAGCGTGTGCGGTTTCGTCTGGAAGAGGAGAAGCTGGCTGAAGTGTCTCGACTTGAGGCTGAGCAAAAAGCCTTGGAGGAAGCAGAAGAGGCTCGTGTCACTTCTGAATTGCAGGCGCTTGACGAGCAATTAGCTGAGCAACGCCGCATTGACCAAGAAGCTGTCACACAGCAAATGGAAATGCTGGAGATGCGCAAGAAAGCCTTGATTGAGGAGCGACGAAAGAAGAAGTTGATGTCATCGCAGGCACCGGTGAGTGATGATGAGAAGAATGCCATCTTGAAGCAGTTTGAAGAAGACACCTTGCGCTTGTGCAATACCGTAGATGCAGAAAAGAATCGTCAAGAAAAAGCCTTGGAGCTGCGCCTGCGCCAGAAGCGAGACCGCCAGCGTGCACTAAAAGAGCAGAAAATGCGGTCACTGACTGTGCAACCCACTTCACCCCGTCCTGGCACAACTGATTTGGCCCATATGGTGCAGCAAGTGAATGCTCTTACGAGCCCGATTGTCGAAAAGCAACGGCGTGCATCGTTGGTCATTGAGCAGCGTCGTGCATCGCTGGTGACAGAACAACGTCGGCGCTCGCAGCAATCAGTCGAGTCCACCGGATTCCCCCCAGCCACACCCGCGGCCTTGTCACCTCGCCTGCACCTGGCGCCTCCTCCTGGAACATCTGTTTTGCCATTGAGCGAGATGCCCATCATGGAAGATGAAATGATCAGAAATATTGGAACAACGCAAATGTTGAGCAAGTTGAACAAGATTGAGTCGCTTCTGAATAGCCCCACCAGCAGTGGCAGCAGTTATGCCGATGAGCGTGATCGGGCCTGGGTACTGACAGGCTCTGAGCCGGTGGTGTGTCCACCACAAGCCCTGTCGCCACAGCAGTACATTGTGTATCGCTTCGGGTTGTTTTTGCAGGAGATGCTTGTGCGCCGCCGCAATCATTCGCGAGTGACAATTGTTGTCGCATCGTCGCTGCCAGTACATTCTCCATACAGTGGCAATGCCTTCTGCAATTCAGTTTATTACGACCACAATACAACCACTCTCTTTGTACGTCTGGAGCGACTAGAAGCGGTGGGTGAATACGCCGTGGTGCTGGCACATGCTATGGCTCACATCCATGTGGGCAATATGGTGTCGGATGCGGATCCAGCCTTCTTGCATGAGTTCCATCGCTGTTTGAATGCATTGTGCGAGGATATATTCTCTCTGCGTGTGCCTGCAGGCCCTGATGCACTTCCTCAGCAGCTCAGTGGCATGTCCAACACTCTTGAGCGCGATGCCGCTGTGAGCGCAGCATCTAACTTCAAGCTGTAAAACCCGAAATGACACGAATTACTACTCTATAATTTAAAGTTGTGGTTTTTTTTTATCAAGAGTTTTAATCGATTTTATTTTCGAAAAATGAAAATTTTGGTGTCTTGGTGTCTTTTAGTCGAATTTGTTTTAATTTTAAATGTCTGTACAGTTTGGTCTTTCCTCGTTTGTAAATATCTGATTATGTATGAACCATTCTTTTATTTT
>Ga0255261_1000082_pt1 | contig 10972 bp, 1 predicted proteins | sample LawtaT_11_FD_189986 | JGI IMG/M metagenome (GOLD analysis project Ga0255261, IMG submission 189986) | Metatranscriptome of freshwater microbial communities from St. Lawrence River, New York, United States - Law_Law_RepA_8d (Metagenome... | ecosystem: Environmental > Aquatic > Freshwater > River ... | reverse complement strand
GATAGCAGTAAAAAGAGAACATAATGGCGGCGATTTGGGCGTTTCTGCTCTCCTGCTTGTTCATTATCGCCCACGCACAAATTGGTCCAACTGGTCCACCAGGTTTTCCCGGCAGACCTGGCCCTACCGGTCCGATGGGTGCTCGAGGTCCTCAGGGTTCGACTGGTCCTGATGGTCCACTTGGTTTCGATGGCTCTAATGGTGTCAATGGCATACCCGGAAGCCGTGGTGCAACAGGCAGATCGGGTACCACTGGTGGTGTCGGCCCCACTGGTCCTGCTGGTCCTGCAGGTCCTACTGGTCCCACTGGTTCTGGAGGTTCACTCGGTGCTACTGGTAGCAACGGCGCAGTTGGTCCCCTTGGCCCAACAGGCAGTATTGATCAACCGACCATTGATGCAACGACCAGTACGGCAAACTTTGCATTGAATCTCGCAAACACAAACATCAATTCTATAAGCGCAATGCTGACAATGCAGGAAACCACCTCCACTAACATGTCCAATTTGGTGCTAGCTGAGTTCAATCGTGCACTTGGTGTAGAGGCATCCTTGCAAGCAGCTCCTAATTTGCCTCCTTTGAACCTTGTTCCCTCTGCTATTGCCGAATCTTCACGAGCTGTCTTGGTTGAGGTATCAATTCAAGCTGAAATCATCAGTTTGAAAAATACTCTGGCCTCCAACATCAATATTGAATATTCTCGTTCTTTTCTAAAAGAAAACAGTCTAGCCACCCAAATCGCAGAGGAAAATGTTCGCTCACTGACCTCGAAGAGCTCAATAGCAACCGTACTGAACAGTTATGTGCAAAGCTCTCTTTCAGTTGAATCCAGCATTTCCATGGTATTGCAAATTCAATCTTTTGCTCAGGATTCCACGTATGACACTTTGACAACCAACGTTGACAGTGAAGTTGCTCGCGAAAATTCCGCAAAAACTTCACTTATTCATCAACTGCAAACGGAAGTTTCACGATCAACAGAGGCTGAACTCTCTTTGTCAAACTCTTTCACCAACCAACCTGGTGCTGCTATCACGGCTGAAGGCACTCTAAGCAATGAGTTGCAAAGTCACGCAACGGCTACTTTGAACAAAGAGAATAGCATGGCCACCTTTATAAACTTGGAGATTTCTCGCTCAGTGTTTGTGGATTCCTCTCAAAGTCAATACTTGAGCGACGAAGCGCAATCCGCAGCTGCTATCGAAGCTTCCTTTGCCGCTGGACTTGCTGAAGAAAATACCCGAGCCAATTCCATTGAAACTTCCTTGCAAACGTTTATATTCACTAAAAATGCAGCACGCACTTCCGCTGAAGCGTCCATCGCTACTGCTATTTCTAATGAGCAAACCCGAGCATCTGCTGTTGAATCCAGTATTTCCCCCGTTTTGGATTCAAAAATCGCTCTCTCTATCAGCATGGAAACTTCCATCACTGCTGCTATCAGCGATGAAGCTACTCGTGCGCGCGGACGAGAAACTACATTATCTACCGATTTTACTACCGAGAAATCAAGAGAGGTCGCCGTCGCTGCTTCGTTGTCCTTATCTTTAGCAGACGAAATCGCCCGTGAACAATCAGCTGAACAACAATTAAATACTGATTTGTCGAATGAAATTTCACGAGGTGTATCAGCAGAAAATTCCCTGGCAACTTCCATCTTTCGAGAAGCTTCGTTTGCTATAGACCGAGAAATATCTCTTCGCTCTCATTTGTCCATCCACTCCAATGATGCTCAATCGAAAGAAACGTCCATGGCAACCAAGCTCTCACTGCATAACATTGCGGCTCAAAACAAAGAGCAACAGCTCAATACCGATGCCGCCAATGAAATTTCGAGAGCTACCAATGCTGAAATTTCTATGACTACAACACTCTCAGAAACTTTTGACACTGCCACATCAACAGAAGCCTCCTTATCTTCGGCTTTGTCTGATGAACACAGCCGGGCTGCTGATATTGAGCAGATAACGCTGTCCACCATTACCTCTGAATCCACTCGTGCACAAGGTGCTGAATTAAGCTTGGCGACTGATATATTGACAGAGCTAGGGCGTGCCACTGACAAAGAAACTTCCATCACAACCGCATTGAATAATCAAATCGCACTGGCTTTGGATGTAGAAAGCTCTCTCTCCGATTCTTTGTCCGACGAGCGTGATCGAGCAACCAGTTCTGAAGGCATCATTGCTAACGATTTATCTGCGGAGATTTTAAGAGAAAACCAGGAGCGCTCTGATTTATCCAACAATTTGGCAAGTGAAATCAATCGGGCAGCTTCCGAAAATCAAGCCATTCACCAAACATTATCCACTCAGATTATTAGTGCTGTGAATAAAGAAAGCAGTCTGGCCACTTTGATTACTCAAGAACGTGCTCGTGCAATTCCCAAGGATAATTCGTTGGCCCAAAGTCTGAATGAAGAAATTGACCGAGCAACAAACAAAGAAGGTTCTTTGGCTGTCGTCTTGCAAAACGAGGTGGATCGCTCCAATAACGCCAAAGCTCCCATGAGTATTGCTCTCAGCGGAGAAACTACACGTGCTCAAAATGCCGAGCAAATTTTCAATAACAACTTGCAAACAGAAATTAACCGTGCGTCTGCACAGGAAAGCAGCTTGAGTGCTGCTTTGGCTATGGAAAACAGCCGAGCCCAGGCTGAGGAAAATTCTGGCAATTTATACATTGATACTGAATCCTCTCGTGCAGTTGCCGTTGAAGCATCTTTGTCTGCATCGCTCAGCCAAGAAATTACTCGCCAAAACACCGCTGCGGATGACTTGTCTAGCAATATTGGCAATGAAATTTTACGTGCCAATAATGCAGAATCTAGTCTTAGCCAATCGTTGGCGAATGAAATCAACCGAGCCACCAGCACTGAAAATTCCATTGGGACCGCCCTCTCTTCAGAGAATAATCGAGCGACAACCAACGAAGCAGCCGTTAGTGTTTCTCTATCTTCAGCAATCGTTCGTGCTGCAAATAATCGAAATTCGATTGGCGCTGCGACAACAAGCGAGGTCAATCGTGCTACCGCTGTTGAAGCAAGTCTGAGTACAGCGTTGGGCAATGAAGCTAATCGTGCCACTACTTTGCAACAAACCATCAACACCAACATCGGAGCTGAAAATGCGCGAGCTGTAACTGCAGAGAACGCAATTGACTCAAATATCAACACAGAGATCAATCGTGCTACGACTCAAGAGGGCATCAATACCGCTGCTCTGGACACTGAAATACAACGAGCACTATCTGTCGAAGCTTCACTCAATGATGCGGTCAATGCTGAAATCCAACGCTCCAATACAGCGAAAGATCAATTATCAGCAGCCGTTTCCGCAGAAGTCCAACGTGCACCAGTTGTAGAAGACTCCTTAGCTGCAGCATTGACCGCAGAATCACAACGTGCCACTGGTGAGGAAACAACCCTTGCAAATGCACTTTCAACAGAAACCAATCGTGCAACTACGGCTGAGGGTCTGTTAACTACATCTTTGAGCAACGAAGAAACTAGAGCGCAAGCTGTTGAGACCTCCTTGACCGCTGCTTTGGCTGCAGAAAATAATCGAGCAGTAACAACCGAAGGTAGTTTGCATGCCAATATTGTCAATGAAAATACTGTGGCGACATCTGCTGAAACCAATTTGCGAACCCAATTAAATGACGAAATCGCTCGTGCTGTCGCCAAAGAAAATTCGCTGTCTTCTAGTCTCACAGCAGAAATTACTCGTGCTACAGGCAACGAAAATTCATTGGCCGCTGCTCTCACCGCAGAGACGCAACGGGCACAAAGTACCGAAAGCTCGCTCTCTACCCAATTGTCAGACGAAACTACTCGAGCTGCAAATGCCAAGAGTAATTTGAACGACGATTTACAAGCCAAGAGCACGCGTGCTGTCAATGCAGAAGGTGCTCTGACTAATAATTTGAACTCGGAAAATCAACGAGCGATTGGCAAGGAAACATCTATTGGTAATGCTCTGGCGGCTGAACAAACTCGTGCTAGTGACCGTGAGGTTAGTCTACAATCCAACATTAATACTGAAGACAATCGTGCTCGCACGAAAGAAACTGCTATTAGCGATTCGCTGTCAGCCAAAATTACATCATCAACAAATAATGAGGCGGCTGTGGATACTAGCTTGACCAATGAACATAACCGCCGCATTCCTGTTGAAGCCAGTTTAACTCAAGCTACCACTGACGAGACCAATCGGGCTACTGGAGTAGAAGCTACTTTGGACAGCAATATTCTTTCTGAAGTCGCCACTGCAACTGATGCTGAGCAATCTTTGACTGCTGTACTCAACAATCAAATCGATCGTGCTCAGGGTGAAGAAATGCGTTTGTCCGGCAAACTCTTCACTGAAATCAACCGAGCCAACATCGCAGAAAATTCTTTGTCCAGTAATTTGGCAGCTGAAAATACACGTGCTTTGAGCAAGGAATCAGATCTCAGCGCCGCTGTTGCGCAAGAGAAGAGTCGAGCAAATTCTGCCGATTCGAGTCTTGCCAACTCTCTCTCTGATGAACGTTCTAGGGCTAATGCAGTGGAAGCATCTTTAAACAGCTATCGCTTGGAACAAACTACACGTGCCCAAACTGCCGAAGGATCTATTCACACCCGTTACATTCAGGAGTTTTCAAGAGCTGTTCAATCTGAAACTTCGTTGACTACTCGATTAAATGAAGAAATGTCTCGTGCCAATACTTTGGAAATGTCTCTCAGCACCGCTCTCTCACAAGAGGCCACATTGGCCTTGGCTAATGAGAATAGCCTGCAAGCCAGTCTCACAGCTGAATCTACACGAGCTCAAGCATTTGAAGCATCTATTTCTACTTCATTGGATCAAGAAGGTACCCGTGCTAATGCTGCAACTGCTACTCTTAGTGGTAATATTTTGTCTCGCTCCTCTACCTCACAAACCGCCGAATCTAGTCTATCTACAGTATTGGGCAACGACGTATCGGCCTACTTGCTTCAATCTGCCAGTTTGTCTACAAATCTAAATACAGAAATGACTCGAGAGAATAACGAAATTGTTGCGCTAGGTCAGCAAACTGATATCCAGCAAGCTAGTGCTTTAGCGACTGAACAATCCATTGCGGACTCCCAAACAAGTGAGCGCGAACGAGAGTCGGCGACTTCCAAAGAAATTGTTGCAACTATTAGTGCACAAACAGTGTTTGCCCAAAACACAGAATCGTCTATGAGCATTGTTTTGAACACTCACATTGGTGACACTCGCGCAACTGAAGCTTCTTTTGCACAAGGGTTGGCAGAAGAGGTCAGTTTGGCTACTACGTGGGAAGCATCCATTTATACTGGCTTGCAGCAAGCCAATACGCGAGCAACAACTTCAGAGTCCTCTCTCGATGGCAAACTGGGAACTGAAATTTCTCGCGCATTAAGTATCGAGCTTTCCTTGCAAGCCCAAATTTCCGCCGATGCACTCAATACACAAATCTCTTTGGCTACAGCTCTGGCCAATGAAGTGTCCCGATCATTGAGCATCGAGAGTTCATTTGCTGCTTCTATTACTGGGGAACGTACTTATGCAATCGCCAAAGAGCAATCATTGGCCAACGCCCTCTCACAAGAAAATAGTCGAGCTACATCCACAGAAGTTTCGTTGACCGCAGCTCTCTCCTTCCGTGCCTCAACAGCAATTAACTCAGAAAAAACGTTCTCAGAATTGCAGTACTTCAATATTATGCAAAGTAATTTCTACCAATTGTTTTTGTTGAATGAAATCGATCGTGCCAAAGCTGCTGAAAATCTTTTGACCTTACAAGTGAATGCGGAGATCAGCCGTGCACTATCACAAGAATTAAGCACCAATACTATTACCAATGTAGCTATTAGCCGTGCAATCAGTGTGGATGTCTCGCTATCCCATCGTTTGGCCAATCAAATCAGCATAGCAACATCTGCTGAAACTTCTATGACCACAGTTCTAGGAAATCAGAATGTCCGGGCTACCAGTGTTGAAAGTTCGATAGCAAGTGCCCTGACAAGCTCTGCAAACGCAGCATTGCAAAGAGAAATCAGCATTTCTCAAGTGCTTCAATCAAAGACTTCTCAATCTCAAAACGCAGAAGGTTTAGGAGACGCTGACTTAAACAACGAAATTACTCTGGCACAAGCCACAGAGGCTTCCTTGTCCGCTAGTTTGGCAATGTTAGCTTCGTATGGTACCAATACCCAAGCTTCGCTGTCCACGGCCATTTCTGATGAGATTGCGCGTCAAGATACAAGTCAATCGAATTTAGGCGCTCAATTCGGCTCGGAAGCTACCCGAGCAACAGCTACCGAAGGTGCTCTTTCCAACGCACTGAGCGATGAAATCAATCGGGAAACGACAAGCGCAACAAATTTGCAAGCTAGCATTGGTCCCGAAAATTTACGAGCCACTGCTGCTGAAGCTGCTCTTCATTTGCAACTCGATTCTGCTATCACACGCGCCACAACTGTTGAAAATAGCCTACAGTCTAGCCTTGATGAAGAAATTAGCCGAATGGCGCAAGCCAGTCAAGACACTTCGCAATCCTTGGATTCTGAAAGAACCACAGCAACAGATGCGGAGAATGCTTTGACTAATACTTTGGCAAATGAAGTTAGTTTGGCAGTGTTTTTGGAGTTTTCTTTGGCTGGAGATTTGGCAGCTGAAATTACACTAGCTACCAGCACAGAAGCCTCTATTGGTGCAGCTTTTACTCAAGAGAATCAACGAGCAGTGAATAATGAACAATCACAGAGCACTTCTTTAGCCAATGATGATGCTCGCCGTCAAAATGCGGAACAAACTTTGGCCACTAACATTGGCAATGAGTGGCAACGTGCTCTGGCAGTGCAAACCAGTCTACAAGCTGCCTTGTTAGTTGAGAACACAGATGCCACTACTGGTGAAAGCACAATTAGTATTGCATTGTTGGCTGAAAATGTTCGTGCCACTTCCTCTGAATCGACTATCTCTACTAACATTGCCGCTGAAAGTAATCGCCAAGTTAATAAAGAGACTAGCTTACAAAACAGCATTAATGATGAAGGCACTCGTGCTCAAGGTCAAGAACTATCTTTGGCAAACGCCGCCAATGATGTCACTGCTATGGCAGACTTGTTTGCAAGTACATTTGCAACTGGAGTATCAACTGAAGCTCAGCGCGCCAGTGCAGTTGAACTTTCTCTTTCAACTCAACTTACCGCAGAAAACACTCGAGCTACTCAAGGTGAGAGCCAGTTGAATGCAAATTTGGGCACAGAAATCACACGTTCGAATGTTGCACGGGTTACGCTTTCTAATACTCTATCGAACGAGATTACACGAGCTGGCACTGCAAATGACGGAATTTCTACTGCTCTTGGCCAAGAGGTCTCTCGTTCCTTCTCTGCACGAGCTTCACTATCACAGACCTTATCAGCAACATCCAGCACCAGTATCGCTCAGGAAACTTCAATGACTACTGTGTTAAACATTGAACGCTCGCTATCTCTGTCCTTGGAAGCTTCCATGGCTGCTGTTTTGAATACTCAAATTTTGGCAGCTGTAGGCGCTGAAAACTCTCTTTCTGGTGCACTTTCTGGTGAAACAACTCGCGCACAAAATGCTGAGATGACGTTGGCCAATGGTGTTTCCACTGAAACCAATCGAGCTACACAACATGAGACTACGATGCAAACTGAATTGAACACTGAAATTGCTCGAGCGAACGCCAAAGAAGCATCTTTGGCATCTGCTCTCTCATTCTTGTACACCGAAAAAACTAATCGTGAGGGTTCGTTGGCAATATCTTTGCAGCAGCAAATCACGGACTCATTTTCTGTCGAAAGTTCTCTCGCTGTTGCTCATAGTGCTGAGGTGCAGCGAGCTAGTGCCTTCGAAGCCTCTTTATCTTTGTCTATTTCCCAGCAAGACACTGCATCGAAAAATTTCGAATCTTCCTTGGCGACTGCGTTGACCGGCGAAAATACTCGTGCTACGACGGCAGAACAATCTCTGACAACTACTTTGGACATGGAAATCAGTCGCGCATTTGGTATTGAACAATCTATTGGCTCAGTGTTGAGTGAAATTTCTATGCAATTGGCAACAAGTGTATCTCTGCAATCGGATACCTTATCAACTGCAATTAGTCGAGCCATGTCTAGAGAAGCTAGTTTGGCTACCTATGCCACTGCTGAAATAGTGCGTGCCATGGCTAAAGAGACCTCTCTGGCCCATGTCATAGAAACCGAGAAAATTCGAGCAGACACTGCCAAAAACAATCTGGAAGCTGCCATTTCTTCTGAAATACAGCGTCACAATAACGCGAAAACTTCATTGGACTTGACGTTATCCGATGAGCAAACTCGTGCAGCTGCACGGGAAGCCTCACTGAGCAACTCCATTACTGATGAAGTAAACCGAGCAACAACTATTGAACAAAGTTTATCGACAACTTTGTCTGAGGAATCCAATCGAGCTCAAATGACAGAAACAAGCATGATCAATGGACTCAATTCCAATATGAACTCAAAGACCACAGCGGAGGGATCCTTGGCCACCGTGTTTTCCTTGGAGAAGATTCGTTCCTTAAATTCAGAAGCCAGCTTGTCTGATTCTATTGCTGCCGAGTATTCTCGAGCAGACTTGTTCAAGCAAGCATTCACACAATCATTGGCAGATGAAAACAGTCGCGCCACAGCTGCCGAGCAAGTTTTAAATGCTGACCTGGCTTCGGAAACAAGTCGCTCAGATGCTAGCTTGGCTACCGTGGATGACAATGTTGATGTTGAAATCTCAACAGCATTGGTCTTTGAATCTTCCCTAGCCTCGAGATTGGCTGCGGAAATTGGCCGTCGTCTGCCGATTGAAATGTCTTTAAATTCCTTTTTGACTGCTTTTGCTGCCGGACGGATGGCAGTGGAAAACTCTTTAATGGTACCAGTTGAGGCCTCGCGAGCAGTTGCTGTGGAAACCTCAATTTCCCAGCAGCTTGCCAATTATGTTTCTAGTGCTGTGGCTGCAGAGGCATCCATGAGTGTATCCATGGACACGGAGCGCTCCAGAGCCATAGCAGTGGCAGCTTCTCTTACCTCAAGTATTGCGGTTGAAGCTAGTCGATCTGTTGGTCTTGAAAGCTCAATGACAAACCAATTCAACTCTTACAGTACTGCTGTGATTAATACTGAAGCATCGATGGCAACAGTGGCCGCCAATCAGTTGGCTACAGATATTTCTCGCCATGTATCGCTATCAGGAGTCATTCAGCAGAAAATATCTGCATCGACCTCTGCTGAGCAAGCCATTGATACTATCATTAGTGTTCATGCCTCTGATGCTTCCAGCTATGATGCTTCTATGACTACAAACATTAATCAAGAAATTTCCCGGGCTACCGATGCTGAAACGTCTTTAGCAACCAAGTTGAACATTGAGAACTCTCGTGCACTTGATGCGGAGCAAACTGAGCAAACACGTGCTCAAACAAAAGAAAGTGACGTTTCTACTCAATTGAATGACCACTCTGCGTCTGCTCAAATGGTAGAAGCCTCTCTGAGTCAAGCCTTGATGGCAGAGATTATTCGCCAGTCCGTTGCCAATGACCAAGAGCGTGATCGCGCTTCTTCAGAGGAAAGTGTACTTAGTAGCAACATAGCCATTGAGGCCTCTACTGCTCGCGATGCTGAACAAGATGAACTTACTCGTGCCCAAACACAGGAGGCACACATCACGACAGTTTTGAACTTTAATGTATCTTCCATGTTTGTTACTATGAACACGCTGCAAGAAATCACTATCGCGAAACTGCAGTTGCAAAACCAGTATTTGCAAAACTTATCTTCGAGTTTGGTTAGTCCTCTAAGTAAGCTTGGTGATCTGTTGTCCAATGGTGTGGAGCCTTCCGGAATAAACATGACTGCCACGGACAATACAGTGGCATCTTGTTGTGGCAATGCGACGGTAAAGGCTTGCACACCCAATGTATTCAGCGATGAGCTCAAATACAAGGTCGCTGTTTTCCGATACGACCCCACTCGCTTTACAGCTGTCAACTTGGATAAATCGAATTATACCGTACATGCTGTTGCGCGTGTTGATTTCCAAAATGCCAACGAATCAGGTTGTCTGCTCATTACTGCATACTTTGGCCCTGCTTCTAATTCTCGTCGTCGCTCGCTAGTCCTACCTGGCAATGCTTCCGGCCAAGTCATTGATTCCTTCCTCTATTCTTCGGAAGTGCTCAATGCCAGCTTTGCATGGAGCATTTATACGCCTTCATCCGTTGTGGAATCTGAATTAGCTGCAGCAGCTGCAGCTTCCCAACCGAAAGATAACTCCATCGACACCAAACTTGTACTTCTCATTGTCGCCATTGCTCTACACGCATTCTGGGTGGCCTGGTTGGTGTACAAGAAGATGCCGAAACGAGAGAAATCTCAGCAGGACATGATCGCCAACACTGTGCAAGCTTCTGTATCGTCGGGCACAATGAAATCCAATCGCAAAGATGAGCATGGCACCATTCTACCAGAAAACGACACCACTTGGGATGTGGATGATGCCAATGACCCATGGAAACTGGAGGACTGGTCTGAAGACACTGCCATGAACGGCCAACAGGCGTCCTTTACCACTGGTGGCACTGCATACTATGACTATGTTGCTGATCGCCGCAACTCGCAGTTGCCATATGACCATCGGGGTATTGCTGAGCTGTATGTTGAGGATTTGGAGTTTAGTCCCACACACTTTGGCGAATATGATGACACGGAGGAGTTTGCTTACGAATAAGCAAAGAGGCTAAATTTTTTTTTATTATGATCACTCTTTCACCCTACCCTCTTCCTCTGTTTATTGATTGATTGTGTTTTTATGTGTTTGTTTGTTGTTGTTTTTCTTGATTTTAATTAAATTAATGTGTAGTAATTATTGTTTTGACTTTTTTTTTTTTGGTGTTGTTGGAAGGAATGTGTGAATGTATGTGTATTGTG
>Ga0255261_1000076_pt1 | contig 11103 bp, 10 predicted proteins | sample LawtaT_11_FD_189986 | JGI IMG/M metagenome (GOLD analysis project Ga0255261, IMG submission 189986) | Metatranscriptome of freshwater microbial communities from St. Lawrence River, New York, United States - Law_Law_RepA_8d (Metagenome... | ecosystem: Environmental > Aquatic > Freshwater > River ... | reverse complement strand
GGTCCAGCAGCGGGGTGATGCGCAGCAGGTCGGCGGCACTGGCCACCTCCGCGCCGATGGCGGCCAGGCGCTTGCGCACGCCAGGGACGAGATGGGCGAAGGGCAGGCGCTGGGTGGCGGAAAGCCGGCGCATCAGCAGCGGCAGCGCCATGTTCTGGCGCGCGGTGAGGTGCGGATAGAGCGCGTAGGACTGGAACACCATGGCCATGTCGCGGTCGGCGGCGCGCATGGCCGAGACGTCGATGCCGTCCAGCTCGACCGCGCCTTCGTCCGGCGCCTCCAGCCCGGCGGCGATGCGCAGCAGGGTGGACTTCCCGCAGCCGGAGGGGCCGACAAGGGCGACGAACTCGCCCGGCGCGGCGGCGAGGTCGATGCCCTGCAGCACGCGGGTGGCGCCGAAGGACTTGCCGATGCCGCGCAGGTGCAGCGCGGCGCGGTCCTGCGTCACGCCGTCACCTTCGGGCGGGGGTAGAGCGTTTCGCTATGCGGCTCGATCGTGTGGTCGGTGAGGTCTTCCGGGCGGATGAAGCGGCTGGTGACCTCATCGGCGCCGAAGACATGCTCCACCAGGCCGAGCTGGCGGCTGCCGCCGAGTTCCGGCTCCTGGCTGTCGCCGCAGACGAAGGCGGCCGAAGGGCCCCAGACATGGCGGATGCCGTCGATCACCACGTCGCGGAAGATGTGCAGGTGGCCGCTGGCGATCAGGCGCACGCGGGCGGTGGCGAACAGATCGAGCAGGTGGCGGCGCGGGGCGGGGGTGACGGTCCAGTAGCCGCGCGGACCTTCATCGGCGTGGTCGACGAAGAGCGGCTTGTGCAGGAACACGGCGACCGGGGCCGGGGTGGCGAGGGCCTCGGCCAGCCAGGCGAACTGGCGCTCCTCCTCGGCATGGCCGGTGCCGAGCAGCATCGCGTCCAGCCCGATCAGGCGCCAGCCGCCGCGGTCTTCGGCCCAGTAGTCCGGGCCGATGCGGCTGCGCCAAGTGGCCAGGCGTTCGTCGTTCACCACCTGCGTCGGCTTGATCGCGGCGGTGTCGCCCACATCGTGGTTGCCGGGGACGGCGCGGATCTGGGCGCCGAGGCGGGCATGCCAGGCGGCGGCGGCTTCCATATCTGCGACGTCGCCGGCGCCATCCATCGCCATGTCGCCGGTATGGACGATCAGCTCCGGCGCGTTCTCCCGCAGCCACGCCGCGGTGGCTTCGATGTTCGGCTCGAACATGCGGTGCTGCGCGGAGACATGGGTGTCGGACAGCTGGATCAGGCGCATCGGGAGAACCTTGCGGCAGTGGCGAAGCGGGGCTGCCTTACCCCCCGGGCGGCGACACGCCTGTGACCGGACGATGAACGTTCCGAGGCAGCGTGGCAGTGCCTCCCGGGGGATAGCCTCAGCCGCGGTTAGGAGCCGGGGCGAAGGGCGCCAGCGGCGGCACCCAGCGGCGCAGCGTGGCGGCGGCATCCTGGCGGTGGGCGAAGCGGTCCTCGCCGAACACTTCCCAGCCGATCGCCTCGTCCAGCTCCAGCAGCGCCCAGGACGCGGCCGGGGCGGGATGGGTGGTGAAGCTTTCGGTGAGCGACTGGAGCGTGATGTGCGGAATGCCGTCCACCGTGGTGAGCGTGTTCCAGTGCACGTGGCCGGCGATGCACACCACCGGCACGCGCGCCATGCGCAGCACCGCGCGTACCCGCTCCGCGCCGGGATAGGTGGAGAGATGCGGGTTGCGCTCGAAGTAGTAGTTGCCGGTCTGGGCGTGGCCGGAGACGGGCACGTGGCTCATGATCGCCAACGGCCGGTCGGCCTGGCGCACCACGCCGGCGAGCCAGAGCAGGTCGGCCTCCGCGAGCACGAAGCCGTGCATGCCGTCGCGGTGCTGGCGGCGGATGCGGCTGTCTGCCCGCCACAGCACCAGGCGCCAGCCGCCGAGATCGATGGTGGTGTTGCCGAGCTCTTGGCCGAGCAGTTCGGCATTGTCGGCCACTTCCATGTGGTCGCGGTCGTGGTTGCCGCAGATGTGGAAGCGGGGAACGTTCATCGGGCGGAACGCTTCGGCGACCTCGCGGGCGAGGACGAGGTCGGTATCGCGGTTGCTGTCGGAGATGCGGTCGCCGAGATCCACCACCGCATCGGGCCGGGCCTCGGCCACGAAGCGGCGGAATTCGGCCAGCAGGGGCAGCGCGGAGCTGCCCAGCTTGGTCATGTGGTTGGCGCCGTGGTGGATATCGGCCACCACGGCGATGCGCACCGCCGGCATCAGTTGGCGCTCAGCACGAGCTTGCCGGCGCGGAAATCCAGCACGTAGGGGATGTGCCCCGGCAGCGGCTTCCAGGCCACGCCGCGGCGCAGGCCGTAGGATTCGTAGGGCTGGTAGAGCGGCAGGACCGGCGGGTTCTCCTTGATCCAGCCCATCAGCTCCGCATAGGCCTTCTTGCGTTCGGCGAGGTCGGTGGAGAAGCGGAAGCGCTCCCACATCGCCTCATAGGCGGCATCGGGCTTGAAGCGGCCTTCGGTGGCGGAGTTGCCGGTGGGCGCCCACATGATGCCGAAGCTGCCCACGGGATCCGGGAAGTAGAGCGGGTTGGACCAGTTGCGCGCCATCATCGTCGGGTCCCGGCCGCTCCAGACCTCGTCGACGTTGATCTGCATCTTCACGCCCACCTCGGCCCACATCTCCTGGATCGCCTGCGTCGCCAGCAGGGCGTTGGTGTAGTACGCCGCGCCGGTGTCGAAGCGGATCGGGAAGCCGTCGTAGCCGGCCTCCTTCAGCAGTTGGCGCGCCTTCGCCGGGTTGTATTCGAAGGTGCTCAGCTCCGGCATGTAGAGCGCGCCGAATTGCGGGTAGGTGTGGCTGCTCGGCACGACCGCGCGCCCGCCCCACAGCGCCTCGTTCATCGTCTTGCGGTCGATGGCCAGCGACAGCGCCTGGCGCAGCTTGGGGTTGGCCATCTTGGGGTTCTCGGTGTTGAAGATGATCACGTGGAAGATGGGGGTGACCATGCCCTCCACCTTCAGCTTCGCGTCGCCTTCGAGCACGGAAAGCTGATCCGGCGGGACGTTGGTGATGATGTCCACCTCGCCGTTCTTCAGCGCGGTGATGCGCGAGGACAGTTCGGGGATGCGGGTGACCGTGACCTTCGCCAGCGGTGCCTTCGGGCCCCAGTAGGCGTCGTGGCGGACATAGACCAGGCGCTGGTTGGGGACGAATTCGGCGATGCGGTAGGCGCCGGTGCCGACGGGCTTGAGCGCGAACGCCTCGTAATCGGTGTTCTCGAGCTGATTCGGGTCGCCGGTGAGGCCGGCGATGTATTTCTTCGGCACGATCATGGTCTGCTGGGTGTTCAGCAGCGTTTCGAACAGCGGCTCCGGCTTGGCGGCGATCACGCGCACGGTGCGGGCATCCACCATTTCCACCGCGGCGATGTTCGGCAGCGTGTCGCGCTTGCGCACATTGTAGGGCGGGAAGGTGGGGTTGATGATGCGCTCGATCGAGAACACCACGTCCTCGGCCGTCATCTTCTCGCCGTTGTGGAACACCACGTCGTCGCGCAGGGTGAGTTCCATCACGGTGGGCGAGACCTGCTTCCAGGCGGTGGCGATGCCGGGCAGCCAGGCGCTTTCGATGCGGGCGTGGTCCTTGCCGATCATCGGATCGAACGCGTTCACGTAGAACTGCGAGCCGACATTGGAAAAATCCCGGCCCGGGTCCAGGAACGGGGCCATGTTCTGCACGCCCACGCGCAGTTCCTGGGCGCTCGCGCCCCCTCCGATCATCACGGCCGCCGCGGCGGCCAGCAGGCTGCGTCGCATCATCTTTTCCATCCCCATTCCGGTATCGGACATGTCAGCGTTCGCGCAGCCGCGCATCGACGCGGTCGCGCAGGTAGTCGCCCAGCAGCATGGCCACCAGGGCAACGATCACGATCAGCAGGGCGGGGGCGGCCACCACCCATGGCGCGGAGGCCATGTAGTCGCGCCCCTGGCCCACCATGGAACCCAGCGTCGCGGTGGGCGGCTGCACGCCGATGCCCAGGAACGACAGCGAGGATTCGAGCAGGATGAGGTTGGAGAAGTTGAGCGTGGCCATCACCACCACCGGGGAGACCAGGTTCGGGATCATGTGCCGCAGCGCCACGCGCAGCGGGGAGGCGCCGACCGCGCGGGCGGCCTCCACATAGGGCATGTCGCGCAGGGCGATCACCTGCCCGCGCACCAGGCGCGCGAAATGCGCCCAGTAGGCGAGGCCGAGCACCACCAGCAGCACCTGGGTGGAGGTGCCGGCCAGCGCGATCACCAGCAGTGCCACCAGCGTGAACGGCACGGAGAGCTTCACGTCCGCCAGGCCCATCAGCAGCGTATCCACCGCGCCGCGGGCCAAACCTGCGAGGAGCCCGACGGCCACGCCGATCACCAGCCCGAACAACCCGCCGAAGAAGGCGAGCGCTAGGGAGAGCCGCAGGCCGTAGAGGCAGCGGGACAGGATGTCGCGGCCCAGCTGGTCGGTGCCCAGCCAGTACGGCGCCAGGGCGCGGTCGAAGCCCAACGGGGGCCGCAGCCGGGACAACAGCTTCTGCTGGTTCGGGTCGAAGGGTGCGATCCAGGGCGCCAGCAAAGCGAGCAGCAGCAGAACCACGGCCAGCGCGCCGGCAGCGGCCAGCATGGGATCGATGCGGCCGAGGCGCAGGCGCGGGGCGCGCACCGCCAGGCGCGGCGTGGTGTTCAGGGCGAGGCTCATGCCAGGCGCACCCGCGGGTCCACCGCCGCGTAGGCGAGGTCCACCAGCGTGTTCACCATCACCACGGCGAAGGCCACCACCAGCACGCCGAACTGCAGCACGGGATAGTCGCGCCGAAGCGTGGCGCCCACCAGCAGGTCTCCCACGCCGTTCCAGCTGAACACCGTCTCGATCACCACCGCGCCGGAGACCAGCGTGGTCATCTGCAGGCCGATCACGGTGATGACGGGGATGAGCGCGTTGCGCAGCCCGTGCTTCAGCATCACCACATGCGGCGCGAGGCCCTTGGCCCAGGCGGTGCGCATGTAGTCCTGGCCCAGCACATCGAGCATGGCGTTGCGCGTGTAGCGCACCAGGGCTGCGACGAAGTAGGCCGAGAGCGCCAGGGTGGGCATGATGTAGTGCAGCGGGGTTGCAGAGCCGGCGCTGGGCAGCCAGTTCAGCAGGAAGCTGAACACCAGCAGCAGCAGGATGGCGAAGACGAAGTTGGGAATGGCGTAGCCGAGGAAGGCCACCAGCAGCACCGCCGAGCCCAAGGCGCGGCCGCGCCACATCGCCGTCAGCACGCCCAGCGGAACGCCGACGCCGATGGTGACCAGCAGCGTGGTGCCCAGCAGCGTGGCGCTCTGGCCCAGGCGTTCGGCGAAGATGGTGCTGACCGGGCGGCGTTCCATGAAGCCGAGCCCGAAATCGCCGCGCAGCAAGGCGCCCCAGTAGGCCACGTATTGGTCCCAGACCGGACGGTCGAGGCCCCAATAGGCAATCATCTCGGCCCGCGACGCGGAGTCGAGCCCTTCGGGCATCAGGAAGTCGATCGGGTTGCCGGTGAGGCGGGTGGCAGCGAACACCACCGTGGCGATCACCCAGAGGGTGATGGCCATGCGGGCCGCCTTGCGCAACAGAAATCCAGCCATCAATCGCCCGTCCGGGATCAGGAGGGCAGGAGATAGCTGGTCATCGTGACAGCGGAACGTCTCGGGGATGACGGTTGAGTGAAACCGCCTTGCCCCGCTACTGGCCTGCGATGCCGGCCAGGGCCGGGGCGCGCGCTGCCGATGCCGCATCGCCTGCCGTATGGCAGCGATTGCCTGTTGCGGCATCGAACAGGTGCATCGCTGCCGGGGCGAAATGCAGCCGGCAGGTTTCGCCAGGCTGCAGCGTGGCGCCGGGAGGCAGGGACAGGATGAAGTCCGCACCTTCCAGCATACCGTGCGCCAGCCGCCCGGCGCCAAGCTCCTCCAGGAACTCCACCACGAACGGCACGCCGTGGTGATCGGCGGATACCGTCACCTCCTCGGGGCGGACGCCCAGTTCCACCTTGCTGCCAGGAGCGAGGCCGGCCCAGGTCCGGCCGAGCGGTAGCACGAGGCCGGACTCCAGCCTCAGCCCATCCGCGGCGATGGTGGCTGGCAGCAGGTTCATCGGCGGCATGCCGATGAAGCCGGCGACAAAGCGCGTGGCGGGGTGGTGGTAGATATCGCCCGGCGTGCCGATCTGCTCGATATGGCCGGCATTCATCACCACCATCCGGTCCGCCAGTGTCATCGCCTCCACCTGGTCGTGCGTGACGAAGACCGAGGTGGTGGAAAGCCGGCGATGCAGGCGGCGGATCTCGATGCGCATCTGCACGCGCAGCTTGGCATCGAGGTTGGACAACGGCTCGTCAAACAGGAACACCTTGGGTTCGCGGATCATCGCGCGGGCCATCGCCACGCGCTGGCGCTGGCCGCCGGAGAGCTGGCCCGGCTTGCGGTCCAGGAAGCCGGCGAGCCCCACCGTTTCCGCCACCGTGGCCACGCGCGCGGCACGTTCGGCGCGGGCCACGCCGGCCACCTTCAACGCGTAGCCGATATTCTCTTCCACGCTCATGTGCGGGTACAGCGCGTAGTTCTGGAACACCATTGCGCAGCCGCGCTCGCGGGGTTCCTTCTCATTCACGCGGGTGCCGCCAATGCTGATATCCCCGGCGGAGATGTCCTCCAGCCCCGCGATCATGCGCAGCAGCGTGGACTTGCCGCAGCCCGAGGGGCCGAGGATAACCACGAACTCGCCATCGTGGATATCGAGGTCCACGCCGTGCACCACCTCGGTGCGCCCGTAGCTTTTGCGCACCTGGCGGATTGCGATCTCGGCCATGCGTTATGCCTCTCCGAAGGAATTCACTTGTCGGCGCCGATCAGGCCGCGGACGAAGTAGCGTTGCATCAGTGCCACCACGACGAGCGGCGGCAGCATCACGATGAGGCAGCCGGCCATGGCCACGTTCCAGTCCGGCGTGCCGCCACCGGTGGTGGCCGCGGTGGGGATCAGCCGCTTCAGCTCCATCACCGCGGTGCCGTAGTTCACGCGGTCGGTGGTGACCAGGATGGGCCAGAGGTACTGGTTCCAGGCGTAGATGAACATGATGGTGAACAGCGCGGCGATGTTCGTTTTCGACAGCGGGATCAGCATGTCGCGCAGGAAGCGCAGCGGGCGCGCGCCATCCATGCGGGCCGCCTCCACGATCTCGGCCGGGATGGTCATGAAGAACTGGCGGAACAGGAAGGTTCCGGTGGCGGTGGCCACCAGCGGCAGGATCAGGCCGGTGTAGGAATTCAGCAGGTTCCATTCCAGCGCCAGCTTTACCCCGGTGGCCGCCTGCCACAGCCAGGCGATTCCCAGCACGTCCAACAGTGCCTGCAGCGGCGCCAGCGCATTCGCCGCCACGGCGTAGGTAGGCACGATGCGGACCTCCAGCGGCAGCATCAGCGTGACGAAGATCATCCAGAACACCACCATCCGCCCGGGAAAGCGGAAGAACACGATGGCGAAGGCGGTGAGCGAGGCGATGGTGATCTTGCCCGCGGCCACGGCGACCGCGACGAACAGCGAGTTAAGCAGCCTGGTGCCGAGGTCGGCGCGGTTCCAGGCGGCGGAGAGGTTGGTGAACAACTCGCCGCCTGGGATCAGCGAGATCGGCGGGGAATTGATCTGCTCGATGGTGAGCGTGGCGGCTACGAACACCAGCCACATCGGCAGGAAGGCAATCAGCAGCCCACCCACCAGGATGGCATGGGTGGCGATGTTGAGGAACGGTGTGCGCTCGATCACTTGTAGTGCACCTTGCGCTCGACGTAACGGAACTGGACGAAGGTGAGGCCCATGACCAGCAGCATCAGCACGATCGACTGGGCGGCAGCGCCGGAATAGTCCAGGCCTTTGAAACCATCGAAATAGATCTTGTACACCATCAGCTCGGTGGCCTTCGAAGGCCCGCCCTCCGTGGTGATGTCCACGATGCCGAAGCTGTCCACGAAGCTGTCGGTCAGGTTGATCACCAGCAGGAAGAAGAAGGTCGGCGCCAGCAGCGGCAGCTGGATGTCGCGCATGCGGCGCAGCACGCCGGCGCCGTCCATGGCGCCCGCCTCGATCAGCGCGCGGGGGATGGACTGCAGACCGGCCAGGAAGAAGATGAAGTTGTAGGCGATGTACTTCCAGCCATAGGCAACGATGATCATGATCATCGCGTGGGTGCCGTTGGTGGCCGGGTTCCAGATGTTGGGATAGATCTGGTTCAGCGCCGAGAACACGCCGGCTTCCGGGGCAAACACATAGCGGAACGCCACCGCCGCTGCCGGTGCGGCCACTGCGAAGGGCCATACCAGCGCGGTGCGGTAATAGGCGTAGCCACGCAGCTGGCGGTCGCAGAACAGGGCCAGCACCAGCGCGATGCCCATGGCCAGCGAGGCGGCACCGAGGGCGAACACCAGGCTGCGCCCGACCGAGGCCCAGTAGAACGGGTCCGAAAAGACATTGGCGAAATTGTCGAGCCCGACCCACTGGCTGCCGCCGCCCCAGGGCTGTTCCAGCGTGAAGGCCCAGAACAGGGCGGCGCCGGTGGGCCAGTAGAAGAAGGTCAGCACCAGCAGAAGCTGCGGCAGGATCAGGGCCACGCCGAGCCAGAGGGTGCGGAAATGCGCGCGATTTTCCATGCGTGTCGGCCGGTTGGCCCGGGGCACGAAGGCCCCGGGCCGCGTGGCATCAGGGCAGCTGCTTGCCGGCGTAGGTGCGCTCGAACCGGCGCAGGATGGCGTTGCCGCGCTCCACCGCCTGGTTCAGCCCGGCCTCCACCGTCATCTGCCCGGCGAAGATCGCCTGCAGCGCGTCCCGGGTTTCCTTGCGGATCTGGATCATGCCACCGAGGCGGATGCCGCGGCTCACCGGCGTAACCTCGCTGGCGGTCAGGCTCTCCAGAGCGATCTCCCGGCCCTTGTAGGGCGACTGGCTGTAGAAGCCCTTGTCCTGCATGAACTTGAAGCCCGGGATGGTCACCGGGATGTAGCCGGTCACGGTGGAGAAATACTCCTCGCTCTCCGGCTTGGCGATGAAGGCGAAGAACGCCGCAGCACCGCGATACTCGTCCTTGGACTTGCCCGACAGCGCCCACAGCGAGGCGCCGCCCACCAGGGAGTTGGTGCGCTTGGTGCCCTCGTACACCGGCAGCATCGCCACGTCCCAGTTCATGCCGGGCTTCGCGGTCTTGCCGATGGTGCCGTGGCCGGCCACGGACATCATGGTCATCTGGCAGTCGCCGGCGGCGAAGGCCTCGCCGATGGTGGCACCCTGCGCCTTCTCCTTGATCGCGAAGATGCCTTCATCGAGGCCCTTCTTCAGGAACTTCACGTAGTCCACGAAGCGGGTCTTGTTGAACACCAGCTCGGCGTCCAGCCCCTCGTAGCCGTTGCCACGGGTGGCGATCGGCAGGCCGTGAATGGCGGAGAACTGCTCCAGCATCTGCCAGGTGTCGTGCTCGAAGCAGAACGGGGCAGGGGTGTTGGTTTTCTTGAGCTCGCGCGAGATGGCTTCAACCTCTTCCCAGGTCTTCGGTGCGGCGGTTTTGCCCACCTTGGCCAGTGCGTCCTTGTTCCAGTAGAGCAACGCGGTGGAGGAGTTGAACGGGAAGGAGTACAGCTCACCCTTGGAGGTGGCGTAATAATTGGCAATGCCGGGGAAATAGCGCGACCAGTCAACCGTCTGGCCATGGTCGGTCATCAGCTGCTTGGCCGGGTAGAACGCGCCGGACAGCATCAGGTCGGTGGTGCCGGCATCGAACACCTGCACGATGGTTGGATGCTTCTTGGCACGGAAGGCGGCGATCGCGTTCTGCACCGCGCTGTCGTAGCTGCCCTGGCTGATGCAGGTGATCTCAAATTCGGCCTGGGATTCGTTAAAGCGCTTGCACACGTCGTTCACGCGCTCGCCGAGGTCGCCGGTCAGGCCCTGCCACAGCTCGAACTTGATGCGCTGCTGGGCGCCGGCATCGGCCGAGACGCCGAGGGCGGTGGTGAACGCAAGCGCCATGGCGGCGCGGCGGAACATTCTCATTGCGGGACTCCGGGTCGGGTGAGGTGCGGCCTTCTAGACACCGGTCGATGACAGGCGTGGGACAGTCCGGAGACGGATTGGTGATGAATCCCGAGGCGCTAGGCCACCACGACGTGGATCGGACCCGCGGCATCCCGGACCTCCACCGGCGCGGTACCACCGGCATCGCCGTCGGTCTGCACGGGCGCGGCGCAGGCTTCGATGATCACCGAGCGCGCCGGCAAAAGGCGCACGCCGGCCATGCCGGGCAGCAGGCCGAGGGTGAGCGCAAGGCCGTAGCGGATCGTGGCGAGCGGTCCGCCACGCTGGAACAGCGCTACGGTAAATCCGGGCCGGGTCGGAGCCATGTCGGGCGCCAGCAGATGCCTGCCGCCATACAGCCGCCCCTTGGTGACGATCACGCTCGCCGCCTCGAAGCTGGTGTTGTCGATACGAACACGCACCGTGGGGAAGCCGTAGCGGCCCAGCTCACGGCCGGCCTGCAGCGCATAGGCCGCCGCCCCCAGGCGCCGCTTCAGTGGCAGCGAGATGTGGTGCACCACCTGGGCATCGAACCCGACACCCAGCATCTGCACGAACACCCCCTTGCGCGGGAATGGCGACCCGTCGGCGGAGCGGGCGAGGCCGGGCCAGATCTCCCGTGTGCGGGCCCGGCCAAGCATGGCGGCGATCTCGGCCGGCTGGAATGGCAGGCCCAGCTCATGCGCCAGCACATTCGCGGTGCCCAGGGGGATGATCCCCAGCTGGGCTCCGGTGCCGGCGATCCCGCCTGCCACTTCGGCAATCGTGCCATCCCCGCCGGCCGCCACCACGAGCCGATGGCCCTTGGCCGCCGCCTGTTCCGCAAGCTCGGTGGCATGGCCGGCCCAGCGTGTTTCAACCAGTTCCACACGCTTGCCGGCCAGCAGCAGCACATCCAGCACCCGCCAGAGCATGCGGATCCGGCGTCGGCCGGCGGTAGGGTTGTAGATGACGATCATGAGGCCCGTTCACTGCCAGGATGGCTTCGGC
>Ga0255261_1000075_pt1 | contig 11117 bp, 1 predicted proteins | sample LawtaT_11_FD_189986 | JGI IMG/M metagenome (GOLD analysis project Ga0255261, IMG submission 189986) | Metatranscriptome of freshwater microbial communities from St. Lawrence River, New York, United States - Law_Law_RepA_8d (Metagenome... | ecosystem: Environmental > Aquatic > Freshwater > River ... | reverse complement strand
CATTGGCTGACTGTCACCGCGTGCACCTTGCTGAACTGTGTGAACCTATCAACATCATACTTGGCTGCGGTAGTGCTGACCGAGGTGTCTGTGGCCCCGTCTCCATCGTGGATGGTAGCACTTGGCCAAGCGAGCATCGTGCAAGTCAACACCACTAGAAATGCGTTTGCCGTGTGCAATGTCAGTATAGAATCGCTTGCCACCATGACTCTTTTGTTTGACGCGGCATCATCTTCACTGCAGCAGGCCTATACGTTTACCACTCCTGGTATATACACGGCCACCATTCGCTGCAGCAACAAGCACAATGCCACGTCAGCCATCGTGCACTCTGTGACTCTGGCTGTCATTGGGTCTCTGCAGGGCATCTCTGGCACTGTTCCCTTTCCCTTTTATGTTGCCGTTGGCCCCAATGCCTCGCTGAATGTCGCTCTCACTGACGCAGACAACAACAGTATTGCTGGTGACAACTTCGAAGTCGCATTTCTACCAAAGGGTGTGCTGCCCAGCAATGTGTCCGTGCAATCTGGGAGCTCGTATGCCTTTTCGGCTTCCGAGGCTGGGCTGAAATGGGGCACGCTCATGGTAAAGAGCAGCGATACTCTGCTCAGCATTGCTGTCGTGTTTGTGGTCATCCAAGTGCCACTACCCCCAAGCAATGTGTCCAACTCTTTATTGGTCGCCGTGAATGCCTCGCTGTCTGTGTTCAGCACTTTGCCCGTGGGTGTCATTCCATACTCGGCTTCTCTCACGTTGGGCAATGGCGTTGTGCTTGGTGCCAATAGTTCTCTACAATGCGCCGCAACTTATTGTGCTGCCCAGTTGGCTGCATGCACAGATGTGCAGGCGTGCCGTTGCATCTTGAGTTGCCCCACCTGTGAATGCTCTTGGTCAGAAAGCAATTTCGCGTCACTGCAGTCTCTCTTCAACTGCACTTCTCGCCTGGCCTGCCCCCTTGGCAATTACAGCTACTCTGCTCCTGGCGTTTACACTTTGGCGTATTCTCTTTCAAATCCTCTTGGTGTGACTGGGGGGTCCATTAATGTGATTGCACAAAGCACTGTAGCTGATGTAGTCATTTCCGCTTCCTCCCCAGTCCCCCTCAATACATCGCACACCTTGGCTGTAAGCGTGGGTCAAGGCTCTGATCTGTCGTATGCATGGGCAGTGAATGGTGTGCGCGTGCCTGCAAGCACCGCAACATCCTTCAGCTGGAATTTCAACACCGAGGGCAGTGTGATGGTGACGGTCCGCGCATACAACAATGTGAGCTCTGTGACTGTCAGTAAGAACATTTCTGTGCTCGATCGCACCATTGTCAATTCTGTCAGCTGCCCCTCTGTTATTTCGCGGGGTGTGCCTTTCACCTGCACGGCCAATCTGTCTGCCTTCTTCCAAGCCGATATTTTCTGGATTGTCAATGGTGTTTTAGTGCCTGGAGTCGGCCAGCAAGTGCAACAATTAACAACCACTGCGTTGGGCAATGTCAGTATCGCTATCCGAACAGAAAACTCTTTTTCCAGTTTCAATCGCTCTAGCTGGGTCATTTCTGAAAATCGCATCACACATTTGGAAGCTGCTGCTGACGCTGTTCCACTCGGGAATCTCTCTTCCCTTCAAGTGACCACGGATGGTACCAACCTGACTTGTCGTTGGCTGTTGGGTGACACTGTGGCCTTTCGAAGTTCGAATGTCGAAACAAAAGATTTGAATCCATTGAGCAAGAATTTTACCAAGGCGGGTGTCTATGAATGCTCTGTCACATGCCGCAATCAGGTGTCGCAACTGACAGCAACTTTTTCTGCCATTGTGCTCGACACTGATAACATTCTGCTGGTGCGTGGGCCAGCATTCACGTATATTGGTCGCACACACGAATATTGTGCCATGACTCCTTATGACGTGGTGCCTCAGTCTGAGCTGTCCATGGCCTGGTCTGTGGATGGTGTCGCCGTTGGTGATGCCGTATGCTTCAATTTCACGGCAGTGTCAAGCGGTGCCAAGCAACTGCAATTTACTGTTGGTGGTGTTGTATTCGCAACGCAGACTGTGGTGGTTCAACAGACACTTGGCCAAGTCACTGCCTTCTTCCCTCCTTATGTTGCTGTGGGTGTGGCATTCAATGTCACGGTCAATGTGAGCTCTGGCTCTGGTGTGCAGTACAAATGGGCTGTTGCCAATGAGTCGCCTGTAAACTCGTCAACCTCGATGGCCACGCTTCAGTACAGCACACCTGGCACACGCGATGTATCAGTGAAAGCCTTCAACAGCATCGATTTCCTCGAGACTGTCATCAGTCTTGTCGTCCAAATCCCTGTATCCAATGTGCAGCTCATATTGCCCAGCGGCACTGTTACTTCTGGTACAACAGTGTCTTTAAATGCCATATGCATTGGCAGCCATTTGACGTTTGTGTGGAGATACGACTCGACAGCCTCCTCTATTGCAGCATCTTCTGCCACATCGTTTTTGTTCAGTACTCGCGGAGATCACAACATCTCCTTGACTGTTTCGAATGCATTGGGCTCGGTGACAGTTTGGCGAATTGTCACTGCTCATGACAACATTGGTGCATTGACAACGGTGGGTCTGGCTAGCTTCTATTCGACGGCTGCACCATTTAATCTGACTCTCAATGTGGCATCTGGCTCACATTACAATTTCACGGTGGTGAACGCTTCTAATTTTATTGTGTTCAACACCACCCAACTGTTGTCAGGCAATGTGATGTTTACCTACCTGCCCCAAGGTACCGGGTTGCGCACTTTGTATGTCACTGTGGCCAACGGAGTCGCTCGTGCCACCCGAAATTTCACATTTACACTACAGGATCCTGTGCGCGATCTGCAATTGACTGGCGCTGCTATTGCTTTGTCGAGCACTAATTTGTTTTACACAGCTCAATTTTCTTCCGGCACTTCAGTGCAGGTCACGTACAATTCATGCCAAGGTTTTTGTTATTCATTGACTCGCAACGCCCCCGCCTCGCCTTACACCCAACTGATTGGCTCCTTTGCACCTGGCATTTTGACCATTACGCTGACAGGCTTCAATGATGTCAGTACCATGACTGTCTCTCGCACTATAACTATTCGCCAAGTGATTGCCTTTACATGTAATTTCTCCCCCTCTGTTGTTTCTGTTGGATCTACGGCTGTTTTGAATTTGGCGTGGACAACTGGCACAACGATCTCAGCCACTGTGAACTGGGCTGATAGCACTAGCTCTTCCCTGACTGTACCTTCCAGTCCCAGCACGTTACAACAGTCTCATAATTACTCAGTAGCTGGAGTGTATTCTGTCCAAACATCAGCAGACAACTCTGTGTCTAGCCTCACATGCTCTGCCTCCGTGACGGTGCTTTTGCCTGTTTCTGGGCTGACCTTGGTTGTCCCCGATGTCGTTGCTGTAAACACGATTTTCAATGCCACTGCATCCTTGACTGCTGGGACATCAGCATCATTTGCTCTCTCTGCTCGTTCCCAAGCCCAAGTACCTGAGGGCACTACAGCACTACGGGATTCTGGCAGTTTTCGCTGTCAGCTCCTGGCAAAGCTAATGTGACTCTCGAAGCTTCGAACAGCGTGTCTAGTTTGACCCGATTCAAACAAATCGAGGTACAGCCTGTTTTGACATCCAGTATTGCGGTGAATGTTCGCTTTCCTTGCGCTTCTTCTTCATCATCAACTGCCCCTTCCAGCACTGCTGCTACCACTGCTCCCAGTGGCACTATGTCAACCACAGCTGCTGTGGCCACTACAGTAGCTCCTTCTCCTTGCACTGCAAACACCTACTTTCGCCATTTGACCACATACACTTTTGAGATCACGGCGTTTGCTTTGCGGGCCGAAGCCAGTTTGTACCCAGGCCATCTGCAGGTCTTTTCTGCCCCCTCGGCATTGTCAAGCACCACCTTTACGTTTTCACTGACTGCAAATGTATTGGGCTCGTTTGATGCCACTTTCCGTCTCTCCAACAATGTGAGCTCTGTATTGCTTACTTACCACTATGTGGTGGAGCCAACACTTGAAGTAGTGAGCATTGCTCCTATGTTGCCCGCTCTGATTGGCACAACAGTCACCTTCCATGCGGATGTCTTGGCCTCGGGCTCACCGGCTGGCACTCCAATGGTGTGGACCTTTGGGGATGGCGCTTCAACCACGGTTTACAACAGCTTTAGTGTGTCGCACGTATTTAATTCTGTGGGTGTGTACACTGTGTATACAACAGCTTACAATGAGCTGGGTTCAATTACTTCGTCCACGTCTATCATTGCCCAGAGCAGTGTGTGCCTGCCCCCTGCCGTGACTATTGGTGAAATTGGTGCTGCATTCAAGTACGCACGTTCAGATGAATTTCGCATTCGTGCCTCGGTGGTGTACAACTGTAGCAATTTTACGTCTTTGGATCTCAGTTGGTCTGTGTATCACTTTTCAACAAATCCCAATACCATCCAACAAATTGCCGGTATGCCTGTGGACGTGTCCACTCTGCCCGTTGTGATGCAAGCCTCTGGCAGTGCAATTGAAATTCAGTCGTATGATTTACCTCTGGGTGCCTTTGTGTTCAAGCTGACGGCTACACTGACTGGCTCCTATCCTCTCATCAGCAGCTCAGAGTTTGCAGCTGTTGCAATCATGTCTTCTCCTGCTATTGCCAAACTGAACAACAGTGCGGACAGTACATTGGCGTGGTATCGTGAGAATGTTCTTATTCTGGATGCATCTGACTCCCAGGACCCTGACGTTGGACCAGATGCTGGTGCTAACTTGATGTACAACTGGCAATGCCAAAGCTACGCTATGCCAACCAATTGCTCACAGGCTGCCATTACGGCTAGTGCTGCGTCATGCTTTGTGAGCAATTTTGTCTTCAACACGAGTGCTGTCATCACCTTGGCACCCTCTTTGTTCCGTACTGATCGCACCATGTTTGTTTTTTCTGTTTCTGTGCGTCGTCCGGGTGCCCCTGTCTGCGCTTCGGGCGGCTGCTTGGCTCGTGCGTTGGTGCGCTCATACAACAGTGCATTGATGCGTCTCCGCATTACTGGCACTGACGGCACCGTGAATGCCTACGATAAGACTTCGTTGACGGTGAGCTGTCTCACATGTGCAAGCAATGCGGTGTTGACTTACGCCTGGTCATTTGACACCAGCGACTGCGCTGCTGCACCAGTTGGCTTGAGCAGCTTAGCCTTGCTCTCCACCACAGGTGCTTCCTCCTCGGTGCTGGTGTTACCAGCCCAATCGCTCAACCAGTCAGTGCGCATTGCAGTGACTGTCACAGACAGCCAAGGGCGACGCGGCTACGCCTCTATTGCTCTTTCTCTTCGAACCCCTCCCTCGGATGGTTCTTGCATTGCGCTGGACTCGTTTGGCTCGCCCATTTCTTCTGGTGTAGAATTGAATACTTTGTTCACCATCACATGCACCAACTGGAGCAGCTCCAGCAACCCTCGAGGCTCACTCAGCAATTCTCCTGGCTTGTTGTTTTCCTTTTTCTTGTCGGGCTCAGATGATGAGTCGCGTCGCAAACTCGGAGGTGGTCCTGATGTGAACAGCGTGTCAAAATACTTGCCACGTGGACACTTGACCATCACCGTGACTATTGCCACTCAGAACGGTGCCACCACCACTGTGAGCTTGTCCCTGGTTGTGGCTGCTGCATCCACTGCATGGACTGATGCTCAGAATCTGGCTTCTACCATGCTCTCTGGTCGCTATCGGCAGTTGGCATTGTCTGGTGATACAGATGGACAGCGGGCATTGGCAACCAGCATTTGCTCGACGCTCAACGCTATCCCATTGACCAACAAAGATGCCACACTGCGTGCTGAGCGTGTGAGTTTGCGCTCGCAGATTTTGAACGATCTGAACAATGGCACAACCACTAGTGACCAGCTGGCCAGTGATTCATCCGTGCTCGTTTCTGCGCTTGGTGGCAGCGACCCGTCTGTTATCGATGCAGATGGCTCATTGCTGCTGAAGGGTGCTCGTGTGCTGAAGGGTTTGGCACGGGGTGCAAAGGACACCACAGCAGACGATGACGATGTATTTGAGAATTTGTTGCAAGCTTCTGTCAATATGATGACAGCGGTTCGATCGGTGTTTAGCATTACGCCAACTGATGCTGCTTCCATTGCCCAACTTGTGGCACGCAGTTCAGAGACACTGGCTTCGGCTATCTTAGCGAATGTGCTTGCCGAAGAGCCGGCGTATGAGTACGAGGCATCGGGTGTGTCGTTTCGTTTTGCTCGGGAGAGTGCCAATGTGTCGTCTGTGTCGCACGGCGACTCGGAGTTTCAGCTGTCCTCCTCTGCACTGGCTCTGTTCAACTCTTCGTTCATCTCCAACATGCAAGTGTACGACTCGAACCCCTACGCCACCAACAGCACTTCAATCCAGTCGAGTGTTGTTTCTCTTGTCCTGCAAGCTAGTATATCTGGTGAAGCTGTGGTAGTGGAAAATCTGGCGGAACCTATTTTGATTCGCATTCCTATGGCTGATGCTGTCTCTGCACCGGCTGTGTCCTCTGTGGCTGGTGGTACCACTGGTCGTCATCGCGTGACTCATTCTGCTTCGTGCTCTGATTGTGCCACACATATTGTAATCCAACCGCTGACTGGACCAGTGAGTTTCAATGTCACTGTTTTCTCTGACAGCACCAACACAACGGGTGCTCAGCTCAGCATTGCGGCTGTGTGGGATGAAGATGATCCGCAATATTTTACCATTCTCATTCCCCCACCTTCTTCCACTCTGTCTTTGTCATCCTATTATGCTGCCACTGATTCCGTGGCCTCGGCTCAATCTGGAGCCATTGGCTTTGGGGCTGCTGGAAATTATACAGTATTGATTGTGAACAACAATAGCACCGCTAACATTTCCTATCGCTTCCTGGCATTTCAAACAGAGTGCAGTTATTGGAACGAAACAAACTCCAGCTGGGCCACCAACGGTTGCACGGCCTCGGCGTTTACCACTGTGGATCGCTTGGCCTGTCGCTGCAATCACTTGACATCATTTGGCAGCCGCATGGTAGTTGTGCCCAACTTTGTCGACCCCATCTCCGATGCTGCACTCTTTAGCAAGCTCAGTGATAATGCGGTGGTGTTTACCATAGTTGTCTTGGTGTGGAGTTTGTACTTTATTGGCCTGGTTTATGCCCACCGCTCCGATAAGCGTGATGAGTGTTTAGTGGGTCCCATCAATCTGCCGGAGAACCGCCCCACCCACCAAGCATCTTACGAGGTTGTGGTCATTACTGGTGCGCGTCCAAATGCAGGCACAACTTCAAATGTCTTTGTGCAGATGACGGGCTTGTTTGGCCAATCGACTGCTCGCCAGCTGCACCATCCTTGGCGTCCGTTGTTCCAACGCAATGCCGTCGACACATTTTACATGACTATGCCATCGAGCTTGGGCCCTCTGCAGCGCTTGCGTGTGTGGCATGATCATGCAGATGACAGCGCAGATGCAACATGGTTCCTGAAGCGCATTCGTGTTACTGATTTGCAAACAGGCGAGATGTGGTATTTCCCTTGCAGCCGCTGGCTTGCTCTAGAGCTTGATGATGGACAAGTCGAGCGCAATCTGGATGCGGTGCCCATTGAGAGCATGCGCAACTTCAAAACTGCCTTCAACGATCAAGTGTCAAATGGCTTTAGCGATGGCCATCTGTGGCTGTCTGTGTTTTCGCGTCCCCCTCAGAGCCGATTTACTCGCAAGCAACGCCTGACATGTGTGCTCTGCTTGTTGCTGCTCACCATGTTAACAAGCATTTTGTTCTACCGCCAAGACGAATCCAAATTGACCTTTGAGCAAGAAGTATTTGTGGCTGCTGTCTCGCTCCTCATCATCTTCCCTGTTGTCTTCATCTACATTACTCTCTTCCGTTTGTCACGCAACAGCAATGCTCCCTCTTCTGCCCCCATGGATCCTTTGACTCAACGGGCTTCTGATAACTCGCTCTCGCCAAGTTCAGTCAATCTGTCCATGCATCGCAGCTCAGCGCCCTCGCCGCATCCGTTTATCAATAATGTGCCAGCCACGAAGGAAACTACTGAGACAGACTTGTGGGCGAATTTGTTCAAGTTGCAGAATGTTCGCAAAGACGATCCTTTGCATCAAAGCAAGCCTGAATTAAGAGAAACTCATGAAGGCCATCACAACGATGGGCATGGTGATGCTGATGATGATGACGACTACTCTGACGACGAGAATTCTCAAAAGGAACATGATGATGTGGATGCTCCCAAGTTCTCACTGCCATCTTGGGTCCGTCCTCTCACGTGGTTGTTGATTATGTTTACAAACATCTTTGTGTCGTACTGGGTGATTTTGTTTGGCTTGAGTTTTGGTGCCAGTACATCGTGGTCTTGGCTGCGGTCGCTGCTGTTTGCCATCTTCACCTCCATCTGCGTGTTGCAGCCCTTGGAAGTGCTGTTTATTGCGCTGGTGATTGCATACATTTACAAGACACATGATGATCGTGAACGGCCTGATGATGAGTTGGACAATGATGATGAGAAACTGGAGGCTCGCAACACTGGGCTGGCAGCGCAAATGCGTCGTCGGCGTCGACAGTATCGGCCTCGTCGCCACCGTCGCACCCCCGCTGATGTGCGCCTGCGACGGGCCCGTCGTTTGCAGGAATTAAAAATGTACAAACTACTGAAGGAAGTGTTGTTGTACTTGTTCTTCGTGTGGATGCTGGCTGTGGTGATTTACGCCGACTACGATCAAGAGGTGCCTCGTTTTGCCGACGCCATCCGGAACACATTCAGTGCGGGTGACACGACCCAATACATCAACTCATCGCGCACCGTGAATTTGATGACTAACGTGAGTTTTGATGACGAATGGTGGAACTGGCTGGAAGATGCGTTTCTGCCGCAGCTGTATTGGGAGTCCAACTACAACAATGCTCCTACCAACACCAACGCCTTTATTCACGATGGTGACATTGCACTGGTGGGAGGTGTGCAGGTCCGGCAGCTGCGTGTGCGCTCCAACACATGCTCAGTGGCTCGCGAAATGGTGTCGGTGGTGTCGGACTGCTATAATGAGTGGTCATCGTCCAACAACGATGACTCTGTGCTCTACTTGAAGTTTGCCAATGGAAGTTCAAATACAAATGGCTCCAGCTGGTCGTATCGCAGCGAGTCTGAGGTTGGCATGCACATGTATTTTGGCGACTTGGTCACCTACTCTGGTGGAGGTTATACACAATTGTTCCCTGACAAATACTCGGCTGCCAAGAGCCTGTTCCAGCAAATGCGGGATGGTCTGTGGACTGATCGACACACTCGCGCGGTCTTTTCTGAATTGACGCTGTATAGTGCCAATTCGAATTTATTCGCTGCTGTGCAATTCGTGGCCGAGTTCACACCCACGGGCGATGTGGTGCCGACCATCTTAGTGCTGCCGGTGCGTCTCTATCGCTACATTGGGCGTCAAGGCACCTTTTTGATGGCATCTGAAATTATGTTCTTGATTGTGCTCATTTACTACACGGTGGTGGAGGTGAGCAAGCTTCGACATCTGGGCTGGGATTACTTTGGCGCATACCGCAACTGGCTGGAGCTGATCATCTTGTCGCTCTCTCACTTTTTTGTTGGATTTGACATTTACCGTATTGTCTTTGTGGAGCAGTCCATGCACGACTTTGTCAATGCAGGTCGCAGCCAGTTTGCTGCCGAGTTTCACACGCTGGCCTATTGGGACCGCACCGTGCGCATTCTACAGGCGGTGCTTTTGTTCTTTGCCACGCTGAAGTTTATCGTGTTGCTGCGTCATAATACAACTTTCAATTTGTTGGCCCGAGTGCTGCAACAGGCCATGCTCTTTTTGCGCAGTTTTCTGGTTGTGGTGATTGTGTTGTGGCTGGCGTTTGTGATTTGGGGTCACACTGCCTTTGGTGATGAAGTGTTTGGCTTTTCCACCGTGCCCAATTCCATGTATACCTTGCTGCGCTTGTCTTTGGGCGATTTCAGGTTCGATGACTTTCAAGACTCGAATCGCGTGCTGGGCCCCTTGTTCTTCATGCTCTATGGCGTATTATTCTACGTTATCGTTGCCAACATGTTCATTGCCGTGATGACCGAAGCTATCTGGGTCGTCAAGCAGCGTCCAGACCCGGATACTGGTTTGACCCTGGGTCAATATATCTTGGATCGCATTCGCTGGTACACGGGATTGACGCTCGGTCGCCCACAGACACGCCGCAAAGAGAGTGTCGGGGCCATGTGTGATGAGGCACTGAACAAAGTCCGTGACATTGAGAGTCGACTCGAGGCTCTTTTGCGGGCCTCTCCCCCGACCACCAATGTTCCCTCCACCGTGCCCAGCACCGTGCCATCTGCCATGCCCTCGCCAAATGTTGCTGTCCGTGCTCTCAAGCGCAACAAGAGCACCAAGAGCAATGGCAATGGCAAATCCAAGCTATCGCGTGCACCATTGCCAAAGCCAAATGACTCTCATGTCTTGCGCGTGTTTGGTCGCTCGGACACTATGGATTCGACCCTCTCGGCAGGACCAGCAGCAGGGTCATCTGCAGGCACAGCCCAGACCACATTGAATCGAAATCCAGGCACCACCACCAGCACATCATCATCATCCAATGCCAATAGGGCCATGTTTGATAATGCCGAGCTGTAGATCAATGAATCTTGTGTAAATAGTTTTTTTTTTTCCCCCTTTTTTTTTCGTTTCGTTTCGGTTTTTTTTGTTTTGTTTTGTTTTGAAGAGAAGAGCATGTGCTGTTTTTTGTGTAGTGTTTTTTTCCCTATGTCGTGTCCTATTGTACAAAGTTGTCTTTTTCCTTTTCCTTCTATAATCTATTCAACTGCAGACACATTACTGAATTTTTGTATAGAAATAGTCAAAAAGTACTTGTACATTGATTTATTTTTGTTGTTGTTGTTCTGCATGCGTGTATGTAGCGTTAGTGATATAGTATGATGTATCGGCAAGCGCCCTTTTATTTCTTCTTGCCTTTTCAGTAACATACACATCAGCCCTGTGCATACACTGTTTTTTTTTTTTTGTTGTATTGTTTTTCTCATACGTTGTTTTATATTACTGTATGTACATAATATTGTGATTCTACACGCCTTT
>Ga0255261_1000072_pt1 | contig 11255 bp, 1 predicted proteins | sample LawtaT_11_FD_189986 | JGI IMG/M metagenome (GOLD analysis project Ga0255261, IMG submission 189986) | Metatranscriptome of freshwater microbial communities from St. Lawrence River, New York, United States - Law_Law_RepA_8d (Metagenome... | ecosystem: Environmental > Aquatic > Freshwater > River ... | reverse complement strand
GTATGTATGTATGTATGTATGTGTGTATGTATGCATGTGGATGTGCATTTTCTGGTCACTATGCATATGAGTTTTGCTTGTTTCGATTTTCCTCTGTGTACAGTATGCACGCAAGCAAGTTGAAAGACATTGTGGATCAGTACATCGAGTCCAATCAGCGTATTGCTGGACTATGCAAACAAATCTCCGACTGTCTTTTGTTGCGCATTGATTCAAAACGAACGTCAACGCCAGCAGAATTGGCAACCATCTTAGAAGTCCAACGAGCGGAGGTGGAGACCACACTCACCACTCACCACAAAAACATCATGGGAGTGATGAAGAAGATGTTTGATGTGTTCCGTAATGATGGCCAGGATGTGCAGCAGCATTGGCGCAAGTACACCATCAACATCGACAAGATGGTTGAAGATGCCCTGCGCATGAATGTGAAAAAGTCGCTGCAAGAGCTCTCCAAGGCCGTCAATGGGGATGGTAAATCGGCACCCACCCCCTTGTTCAAGGTGAGCGTCGTTCTGGATGTACAGCGCGTGCAGTTTGAGCCCAGCTACGACTCTATTGTCCAACTCACTGTGCGCTTGGCGGCCACCATCACAGCATCGCTGGACAAGCTACCCCGTCTGCCTTCCGTGCTGAACAAAGTGCCAACAAATGATCCCTCGTTTCGAATTGCCATCGAGGGCGATGATGAAATCAAAAAGATTCGTCAGCTGATTGTCCACGGCCTCCAATCCAATGCTCCAAATTTGCAGGCGTATGTAACAACTTGGAGTGACAAATATCACGAAATTTGGGAGACAAACAAAGAGACGTTTATTGCCAAGTACGCGAGCTTCAATCCACCGTTGTCCAAGTTTGATGCTGACATTGCACGCTACAGTGAGGTTGCAAATAATGTGCAAAAGGAAGAGACCCTAGTGGCCATCAACTTTGTGCTGTTGGACTGCTCGCTGCTGAAGATTAACATCGTGGATCACTGCGATGTCTGGCAGAGCAAGTTCACCAGTTTGCTGTACAGCATGACGTGCACTCAACTCAACGACATATATACATATCTCGAACAGACCGCCAAGCGCCTGCAGCACATGCCCACCACACTGGACGAAATGGTGGCATCTGTGGAGGCCCTGAGTGGGGCCCAGTCGGCCCTACCCAGCACCGAGCGTCGCTTCGTGCCTCTACAAGAGCAGTTTACCATCATTGAGCGCTACGAGGTGGACATTGCTGATGATGTGTTTGCCCTGGTGGAGAATCTGCCAGAGGAATGGGCAAAGTTCCAGCAAATCGTGCAGGACTGTGAGACCATGCTGTCTGGATCCAAGAAGAAGTTCAAGGCTGAGCTGCTGCAGTCCACAGAGGATCTCAATCGCAATGCCACCTCGTTGCGCGAAAATTTGTTGAAGAGTGGCCCATACACCAGCGCCGTTGATCCCGCTGTTGCTCTGCAGATGGTGACAGAGTTTAAAGCACAGCTCCAGGCCCTCAAAGACCAAGAAATGTCGTTGCGCTCTGGCCTCAAGGTGTTCCAGATCCAGCAAACACTTCCCCCCGATATGCTGGATGTGGAGAAGGATGTGGGCCTGCTGGAGCAAGTGTGGTCGCTCGCCCACGAATGGCAAACCCTATTCAGTGGCTGGAGTGGCTGTGTCTTTCAAAACATCGAGACGGAGAAAATGGAGCGCGAGGCCCAGGGCATTCTGAAGAAGGTTGTCAAGGTTGCTCGCGAGGTCAAAGAGAAGGACTGGGAGATTGCCATCCACACCCGCGCCAAGATCGAGCAATTTAAGCGGCTGATGCCTTTGATTCAAGATCTGAAGAATCCGGCGCTGCGTCCTCGCCACTGGAAGCAGCTGGTGGACGAGGTGAACAAGCCGTTTGACCCCTTGGGCCCTGACTTTACGCTGGGCACCATGATTGAGCTTGGCTTGGACCAGTTTGGCGAGGCCATTGGCAACATCTCTGGTGCCGCCAGCAAGGAGCTGTCTATTGAGCAGTCGATCCAGTCCATCGAGGGCGTGTGGGGCAGCACCAAGCTTGAAATTGTGGCTTTTAAAGATCGTGGCCACTACATCTTGCGAGGCAGCGATGAAATCTACCAGTTGCTGGAAGACAACCAAGTCACGCTGTCGACCATGAAGGCCTCGCGCTTCGTCAAGCCCTTTGAGGCCGATGTGGATCACTGGGAGCGCACCCTGTCGCTGATCTTGGAGGTGGTGGAAATGTTGCTGACAGTGCAGCGGCAGTGGATGTATCTCGAAAACATCTTTTTGGGCGAAGACATTCGCAAGCAGCTGCCAGCCGAAACAACCCAGTTTGACGAAATCAATGACAACTGGCGCCGACTCATGACCAAGCTGTTTTCCGATCCCAATGCTCAACGGGGTACTCACGCGCCGGGCCTCTTGAAAATGCTCACCGACATGAACACCGTGCTTGAGCAGATTCAAAAGTCGCTCGACATGTATCTGGAAACCACCGCCAAATTTTTCCTCGCTTTTATTTTGTTTCCAACGATGATCTACTGGAAATCCTTGGTCAATCCAAAAATCCACAGGCTGTGCAGGCCCATTTGCTGAAATGCTTTGACAACATCAAATCTCTGGAATTGCAAGTGTCGTCCAACAAGAAATTCACCGAGGCCAGTGGCATGCACTCTGCTGATGGAGAACATGTGGAATTTGACAATGCCGTGGTGCTGGATGGCCCTGTGGAAGGCTGGCTGTGTCTCGTGGAAGACGAAATGCGCCGCACCCTACGCAAGGTGATGGGTGAGTGCAAATTGGCACACAAAAAGCAGAAGAAGGAAAAATGGATCAAGGAATGGCCTGGCCAGCTTGTGCTGACTGTCAGCCAGATGACGTGGACATCCGAATGCACGAAAGGTCTCTCTGGCGCCAAAGGAGATAAGAGTGTGAAAAAGGGCTTGAAATCCATCATGAAAAAGCAGGTTTCACTGCTGAACAAATTGACCGAGGGTGTGCGAAACGTCAAGGACAAAGTGCAGCGCAAGAAACTTGTCGCCTTGATCACTGTGGAAGTGCATTCGCGCGATGTGATTGAGCGTCTTGCCAAGGTGCCTGGCATCGACCAGAACTCGTTTGAATGGCTCATGCAGCTGCGCTTTTATTGGGAAGCCGAGGCCGGCCCGGGGGGTGACTGCGTTGCTCGTCAAACAAACACCCGGTTCTTGTACGGATACGAATACTTGGGCAATTCTGGCCGTCTGGTCATTACTCCGTTGACCGATCGCTGCTACATGACTCTCACCACAGCCCTGCATCTTCATCGCGGTGGCAGTCCAAAGGGCCCTGCTGGTACAGGCAAGACTGAAACTGTCAAGGATCTTGGCAAGGCATTGGGTGACTATGTCATTGTTGTGAACTGCAGTGAGGGCCTCGACTTCAAATCGCTCGGGCGCATGTTCAGTGGCCTGGCACAAACCGGTGCGTGGGGCTGCTTTGACGAATTCAACCGCATCAACATCGAGGTGTTGTCTGTCGTTGCCCAGCAAATCTTGTCAATTCTCTCAGCCCAGATGATTCTGAATCCAGATCGCAAGGAAACGCGCTTTGTGTTTGAGGGCACGGAGATCCGTCTGCTGTGGTCGTGTGGCGTGTTCATCACCATGAATCCTGGCTATGCTGGCCGTACTGAACTGCCGGACAACTTGAAGAGCATGTTCCGCCCCATTTCCATGATGGTGCCTGACTCGGCAATGATTGCTGAAATCATTCTCTATGGCCAGGGTTTCAACAACACTCGCATTCTTGCCAAGAAAGTGCACACGTTGTACAAACTTGCTGTTCAGCAGTTGTCGAAGCAGGATCACTACGACTTTGGTCTGCGTGCCTTGGTGTCAGTGCTGCTGAATGCTGGTCGCAAGCGCCAAGCAATGCCCGACACCCCACAAGAAGAAGTGCTGGTGTTGGCCATGAAAGACATGAACGTGGCAAAGATGACAGCTGACGACTTGCCCTTGTTCTTGGCCATCATGTCTGATTTGTTTCCGGGTGTTGAGCCGCAAGAAGTGGACTATGGTGCATTGTGTGCTGCCATTGAAGATGATCTGAAAGAAAACAAGTATCAGGTCATTGACATCACCATCAAAAAGACCCTGCAACTCTACGAAACAAAAAATACTCGTCACTCGGTGATGATTGTGGGTGCAACTGGATCGGGCAAATCGGTGGCCTGGCGCACATTGCAGCGTGCGATGACGCGTCTCAACAAGCAAGGTCAAGCCTACCCCATTGTCCGAGACTTCCCTATCAATCCCAAAGCATTGTCGCTGGCAGAGCTGTATGGTGAATTCAACATCACCACCAACGAATGGCACGATGGTGTTCTCTCGTCAGTCATGCGCGTGGCGTGTGCTGATGAAAAGCCCGACCAGAAATGGCTGGTGTTTGATGGCCCGGTCGACACCTTGTGGATTGAGAGCATGAACTCTGTCATGGACGACAACAAGATTTTGACCCTCGTCAACGGTGAGCGTATCTCCATGCCCGAGCCCGTGTCGCTGCTCTTTGAAGTAGAAGATCTGTCTGTTGCTTCACCAGCCACTGTCAGTCGTTGCGGCATGGTGTTTCACGATGCCAAGGACTTGGGCTGGCGGCCCTTTGTCAACTCTTGGCTCAGTCGCTTTGATGATGCTGTGTGCGTGGAGGTGCTGCGCAAGTTGTTTGAAAAGTATGTGGAGAAACTACTGGATTTTGTTAGCACCAAGTGCTCCGAGCTTATCCGCACTAGCCCCTTGAATCGTGTAACGTCACTGTGTCACCTGCTGGATGCTGTGTTGACCGAAAGCAACGGTGTGTCCAAGTCGGACGGCGAGGATGCATACAAACGCGTTTTGGAGCTGTGGTTTCTGTTCTGTGTGATTTGGTCCTTGTGCGCCACGGTGGATGAAGAGAGCCGAAAGCGTGTGGACAATTTTCTGCGAGAGCTGGAGGGCCAGTTCCCCAGCAAAGACTCGGTGTACGAGTACTACGTGGACCACCGCAATCGCACATGGGTGCATTGGGAGCAAGAGCTGCGCTTTTGTTGGCGCTACGCCCCCAACACTCCCTTTTACAAGATCCAAGTACCGACTGTTGACACTGTTCGCTACGACTTTTTGTTGTATAATTTGACAGTCGCAAAGAAGCCCACATTGATGGTGGGTCCCGTTGGCACTGGCAAGACCTCGCTGGTGCAAGCAGCTTTGGCGCGCATGGATGCCACCAAGTACAGCATGCTAACCATCAACATGTCCTCCAAAACATCGTCCAACAACGTGCAAGAGATTATCGAGAGCAAAGTGGAGAAGCGCACCAAAGGCGTCTTTGTGCCTCTTGGTGGCAAACGCATGGTCATGTTCATGGACGATCTGAACATGCCTGCACGCGATACATTTGGCTCTCAGCCACCACTGGAGTTGCTTCGGCAGTGGATGGAATATGGCTTCTGGTATGACCGTGAAAAGCAAGTCATCAAGCATGTGAAGGAAATGCAGGTGGTGGGTGCCATGGGTCCACCCGGTGGTGGCCGCATGGAAATCAGCCGCCGATTACAGAGTCGCTTCAACATCATCAACATGACCTTCCCTGCTGACACTCAGATTCGCCGCATTTACGGCACTTTGATCTCGCAAAAGCTGCAGGAATTCGAAGAGGGTGTCAAGTCCATTGGTGACAAGATGACACAAGCCACCCTGGATGTGTACCAGCATGTCTCTGCACGCATGCTGCCCACTCCCTCCAAGATTCACTATCTCTTCAATTTGCGTGACATCAGTCGCGTGTTTCAAGGCTTGCTGCGTGCGCACAAAGATTTCCACGATACCCGCGATGCCATGACCCGCTTGTGGGTGCATGAATGCTTCCGCGTGTTTTGCGATCGCTTGGTGGGCGAAAAGGACATTGCCGATTTTACCAAGCTGGTGGAAGACAAACTGCACGAGTGTTTCGATATTAGCTTTTCTACCTTGTGTCCTCATCGCGGTGTGCCCGTGTTTGCCGATTTCACTCGGGAAGGGGCAGCAGCTCCAGTGTACGAAGACATTTTGGACATTCGCCGATTGAAGAAAGCCTTGGATGACAAACTAGAGGACTACAACTCGACGTTTGTGCCGATGAATTTGGTGCTCTTCCGCGATGCCATTGAACACATTGCCCGCATTGTGCGTGTGACACGTCTTGACCGTGGCAACATGCTTCTCATCGGTGTGGGTGGTAGTGGCCGTCAGAGTTTGTCACGACTGGCAGCGTTTGTGCTCGAGTTTAAAGTCTTCCAGATTGAAGTGACGCGACATTACCGCATGGTGGAATTTCGCGAGGATTTGAAGAAGCTCTATCGCTTGGCTGGCGTGGAGAACAAAACCACTTTGTTCTTGTTCACCGATACACAAATTGTCATGGAAGACTTTCTGGAGGACATCAACAACATTCTCAGCAGCGGTGAAGTGCCAAATCTGTTTGCCCCAGAAGAGTTGGAGGAAATCCGCGGCAATCTCACCGCAGAAGCCCGAGCAGCGGGTGTCGAGGACACGCCAGACAACATGTTCAAGTTCTTTATTGAGCGTGTTCGCAACAATCTGCACGTGGTGCTGTGCATGAGTCCTGTCGGTGAGGCTTTCCGCAATCGTCTTCGCATGTATCCCGGTCTGGTCAACTGCACCACCATCGACTACTTCTCCGCTTGGCCCCAAGATGCCCTTATGGCTGTGGCACACAAGTACTTGGAGGATGTTTCGTTTGGCGACGCGCAACAGCAGAGCGATACCATTCGAGGAGCCTTGGCCAAGTCCTTTACTGTGGTGCAGCAAAGTGTCGTGTCGACCTCTCAGCGTATGCTGCAAGAATTGAAGCGCTACAATTACGTCACACCCACAAACTACTTGGAACTGGTGACTGGCTACAAAGACCTGCTGATTGAAAAGCGCAAGGAACTGGGCGACGCTGCTGACAAGCTGGCGAGTGGTTTGGACAAACTGGACGACACTCGTGCCAAGGTGCAAGTGATGAGTGTGGAGCTGGAGGACACCAAGAAGAAGCTGCAGCAATTCCAACAAGAATGCGACGAATACCTCGTCGTCATTGTGCAGCAAAAACGCGAAGCTGATGAACAGCAAAAGGCCGTTAGCGCCCGCTCAGAAAAGATTGCAGTGGAAGCAGCCGCGTGTGCAGAAATGGAGGTAGCTGCTCGAGCGGATTTGGAAGAGGCCCTGCCCGCACTGGAGGCTGCGATGGAAGCGCTCAAGTCCTTGAACAAGAACGACATTACGGAAATCAAATCCTACACCAAGCCACCGCCTCTCGTGGAGATGGTGTTGGAGGCTGTTATGATTCTGCGCAAATCAAAGCCCGAGTGGGCCGAGGCCAAGCGCCAGTTGGGCGAGGTGAATTTCATCAAGCAGCTGATCGAGTTTGACAAGGACAACATGGGCGACAAAGTTTTGAAGAAGATTGCGCAATACTGTGCCCGCCCTGAATTTCAGCCTGACACCGTGGGCCGTGTGTCTTTGGCCGCCCGCTCGTTGTGCTTGTGGGTCACGGCGATGGATGTGTACGGTCGCGTCTATAAAGTCGTCGAGCCCAAGCGTCTGGCCTTGAAGGAGACCCAAGACACCTTGGCCGCCAAGCAAGCATCGCTGGCCTCTGCCAAAGAAAAACTGCGCGAAGTGACCGAGCGCGTGGAGCGTTTGCAAGCCGACTACGAGGGCAAACTGAAGACCAAGGAGGATTTGAGACAAAAGGCCGAGCTGACAAGTCTGCGATTGGAGCGTGCTGCCAAGTTGGTGTCCGGTCTGGCTGGCGAGCGCACTCGCTGGGAGGCCAGCATCAAGTCACTGCGCACTGCCATTTCCTATTTGCCTGGCGACTGCTTGTTGGCTGCTGCGTTTTTGTCGTACATGGGTCCCTTCACTGTAGAGTATCGCGATCTGTTGTTGCGCAAAACATGGCTGCCTCAAGTGCGTGCAGAACAAATTCCATGCGACCCCAACTTCAACATGAACAGCTTTTTGGCCAAGCCCACAGATGTGCGTTTCTGGAACATCCAGGGTCTGCCCTCGGACTCGTTCTCCACTGAAAATGGCGTCATTGTGACACGTGGCCGTCGTTGGCCACTGATGATCGACCCGCAAGGCCAGGCCTCCAAGTGGATCAAGAACATGGAGCGCTCCCGCAAACTCAAAGTCATTGATTTGCAGCAATCAGACTATCTCCGCACATTGGAGAATGCAATTCAGTTTGGCACTCCAGTGTTGCTGCAGAATGTGGGCGAGGAATTGGACCCGTCGCTGGCACCCATCTTGAACAAGTCTTTCATCAAGCAAGGTGGTCGCTTGATTATCCGTTTGGGCGACAAGGAAGTCGAGTACAATCCGGATTTCAAGTTTTACATCACCACCAAGATGCGCAACCCACATTACACTCCGGAAATCAGCACCAAGACCAGCATTGTCAACTTTGCTGTCGTCGAGCAAGGCTTGGAAGCGCAGCTCTTGGGTATTGTCGTGCGCCGTGAAAAGCCAGAGCTGGAAGAGCAAAAAGACACGCTGGTGCTGAACATTGCTGCGGGCAAGAAGAAACTGGCAGAATTGGAAGACAAAATTCTCTATTTGTTGAGCACAGCACAAGGCTCGTTGTTGGATGACGAAGCGCTGGTAGAGACGCTGAACAGCTCCAAGGTGACATCAACAGAAGTGTTGGAGCAGCTGGCCGTGGCTGAAACCACTGAAGCACAAATTGATGCGGCTCGTGAAGCCTATCGACCCAGTGCCAAGCGCGCCTCCATCTTGTTCTTTGTATTAAACGACATTTCCAAGATTGATCCCATGTATCAATTCTCGCTGGATGCATACATTGCCTTGTTCAACAACAGCATTTCCAAGAGCGTGAAGCTGGCCAACTTGGACGCCCGCATCGAGAGCATCAACGACTATCACACCTATGCTACATATCGCTACACCTGCCGCGGTCTCTTTGAGCGCCACAAGCTTCTCTTCTCTTTCCACATGAATGCCAAGATTCTAGAGGCTGCCAATAAATTGAACATCGCCGAATATGCCTTCTTCTTGCGTGGTGGCCAGGTGCTTGACCGCTCGTTGCAAGTGCCCAATCCCGCACCCGAGTGGATCACGGGTCGCGCCTGGGACAACATCACCGAGTTGGACCGCACTTTGCCCAAGTTTCAGGGGCTGGCAAACTCCTTCGAACAGCGAACACGTGAATGGCACAATTGGTATGTTTCTGCTCGCCCCGAAGAAACCGGTCTGCCTGGTGAGTGGGAGAATGCATGCAATGAGCTGCAGCGCATGTTGATTGTCGGCTCTATGCGTCCAGATCGTGTATCCATCATCGCCACCAACTTTATTGTCAACAATCTTTCTGCTCGATTTGTGGAGCCTCCTCCTTTGGATATGAACGCTGTGCTGGCTGACTCCAATTGCACAACGCCGTTGATTTTTGTGTTGTCGCGAGGCGTGGATCCGACCAAGATGCTGTTGGATTTGACCGAGCGCAAAGGCATGGGCAAGAAATTCCACTCTTTGTCTCTAGGTCAAGGACAGGCTCCTGTGGCTGAGCGGCTGATTCGCGAGGGTGTAAAGAGTGGTCACTGGATCTTCCTGGCCAACTGCCATTTGTCACTCAGCTGGATGCCAGCCCTCAGCAAAATTGTGGAAATGCTAGAGGTAGAAAAGCCCCATGACGATTTCCGTCTGTGGCTTAGCTCCAGCCCCGACCCTCGCTTCCCCATCTCCATTCTGCAAGCTGGCATTAAGATGACGACCGAACCACCGAAAGGCATCCGCGCCAACATGAAGCGTCTGTACTCGCTTGTGTCAGAGGAGACTTTTGAGATCTGCCAGGCTGCCAACAAGTACAAGAAACTGATGTTCTGCTTGTCCTTCTTCCACAGCATCCTTTTGGAGCGCCGCAAGTTCCAAATGCTCGGCTGGAACGTCGTGTATCCCTTCAATGACTCTGATTTCGAAGTGTCCGAGAACCTCATCCGCATCTACTTGGATGAATACAGCGACACCCCGTGGGAGGCCCTGAAGTATTTGGTGGCTGGCGTCAACTACGGTGGCCACGTCACTGATGATCTTGATCGTCGCTTGCTCATGACATACATCAACGACATGTTCTGTGAAGAAGCGCTGACAACAGAGGGCTTCAAGCCATCGGCCTCGGACAAGTTCCGCATTCCCCAAGATGGCTTGCTGCAGTCATATCGCGACTACGTGTCCACTCTGCCGCTGGTGGATCCACCAGAGGCATTTGGCCAGCATCCCAATGCCGATATTTCGTCGATGATCAAGGAAACGCGCACTCTGTTGGACACGTTGATATCCATGCAGCCTGCCGTGGCTTCGGCCTCTGGTGGCACTCAAGAAGAGAAGGTTTTGGAGCTGGCTGCCGATTTCCTCAATCGCATTCCTGGCAATATCGATTATGCTGCCACTGCCAAGCTGCTTGCCGATGAACCTAGTCCACTCAACATTGTGTTGCTGCAAGAAATCCAGCGCTACAATCGGTTGCTAGACAAAATCCGTCGCTCTCTCAGCGATTTGCAGCGCGGTATTCAGGGTTTGGTGGTCATGTCTTCGGACCTGGAGCAGACGTTCAACTGCATTTTCAACGGCGTGGTGCCACCCATTTGGTCGGGCACCTATCCCTCGCAAAAGCCCCTCGCTTCGTGGGTGCGAGACCTCATTGAGCGCATCGAGTTCTTCTCGCAGTGGGCTATTACTGGCCGTCCTCCCCTTATTTTCTGGATCTCTGCTTTCACCTTTCCCACAGGCTTCCTCACTGCCATCCTGCAAATGGCAGCACGCAGCAACAGTGTGTCAATCGACACGCTGGCCTGGGAGTTCCCTGTGATGACACTGGATGATGTGAACATTGTTGAGCAGCCCAAAGACGGCGTGTATATTCGTGGCCTCTATTTGGAGGGTGCAGGCTGGGATCGCAAAGGCGCGATGTTGGTCGAGCCTCAGCCCATGGAGCTGGTGTGTGCCATGCCAACCATCCACTTCCGACCAGTGGACTCGAAGAAGGTTGCCAAGAAAGGCTACTACGCTTGCCCACTGTACTACTATCCCAACCGTGCGGGTGAGGGTGGTGCCTTGGCCTGGTCTTTTGTCATCTCTGTTGATCTCAAAGTTGGCACCGTGCCTCCAGACCATTATGTCCGTCGTGGCACTGCCTTGCTCATGAGTTTAGACATGTAGTTTGTCTGTGTATTTGCGAGTGTGTGTATGTGTGTGC
>Ga0255261_1000067_pt1 | contig 11526 bp, 1 predicted proteins | sample LawtaT_11_FD_189986 | JGI IMG/M metagenome (GOLD analysis project Ga0255261, IMG submission 189986) | Metatranscriptome of freshwater microbial communities from St. Lawrence River, New York, United States - Law_Law_RepA_8d (Metagenome... | ecosystem: Environmental > Aquatic > Freshwater > River ... | reverse complement strand
CGCTTGTGTTTGAGTGCTATCAAGATCCCCCCCAACGATGAGGCTGACACAGTGTGTGTGTCTGTCTCTCTTGCTTGTGTGTGCCTTTGCCGCTGCATCCGAGGTTGCGGCAGCAGCCAGCAGCACACAAACTGTCAGTCTCTCTGATACACTTGCAGAGATGTCCACTGGCATGAGCGATGTCATGTCTGCCCAAGCGCACATGACCTCGACTCGGGCCAAGATTGCCGCGGTCGAATCTGCGTCGTCCGCCCTTCAGGCTGAATTAGAAGGCACCGCCACCGCCTTGGCTGCTGCCAAAACAGCACCAGCTCGAGCTGAACTCTTGGAGCGCATCGAGGTTGCTGAGAACAATTGTGCCCGGTTGCGACGCATGACCATGGCGTTGCACTACGCCGTGAAACACAACTCGCAGCTGACCATGGATGCTCATGAGGACGTGGAACACACGTTGCGCCTGTTGAAGTCCAAGGCCACCGAATTGGATCACACCTACACCACAATCAACGAGTTGCGCAAGCAAATCGCTTTGTTGTCGGAGGATCTGGGTTCGGCGCATTCGGCGTTGGGCCAATCCTACGCGCGTGTCACGGAAATGAAACTGAAGGTGCAAAGCGCCGATGCGGTCATTGAAGAGCAACAAGACACGATTGAGGAGCTTGAGGCAGCTCTGCGCAACAAGATGAAGTTGGCTGAAGCCAAAATGGCTTTGGTTCGTTCCAAATTGGTTGCCGCGCAGGAACAGCAACGCGACATGACCGATGACGAAAAGGATCTGGCTGCCTTTGGCCGCAAAGTCCAAGCCGGCAAGGATGCTGCCGCGGCCGAAGAGGCTCGGCTGAACAAAGTAGCCGCCGATTTGAAGGCGCAGCGCGTTGAAGGACGCAAGCGTGCTGCGTCGTTGGCCGCTGCCAAAGCCAAATTGATTGCCCGCGCGTTGGAGGTGCACAACGAAATGAAGAAGTTGCAATCCGAGATGGCTCAGATGGAAGATTTGTCACCGGCAATCCGTAATGCCTTGGCCAAGCAGACTGCTGAGGCACAACGATTGAATTCGCTTGCCAGCCAGGCCAAAGCCCGTGCAGAGGCCGCGGCAGTGGCTCTCGCATCGGCCCGCAAGGGTGGTGTGTTGGGCTCAGTGGATGCTGCGCTCGTTAAGAGGTTGGAGGCACGTTTGGTCAAGGACCAGGCCACCCTGGCCAAGGCCGAGGAGGACTCGGAAGTGGCGGCTCACAACCTCAAGACGCAACAGTTGGCCGCCTTGGATTCCGCTGGCGACAGTCAAAAGTCCAAAGCCTTACTTGACAAAATGACGGCTTTGCAAGCCAAACTGACCGCGTCGCAAAAGGAACAGGCCGAGGCCGAAGAAGCCTTGGATGACCAAAAGCGTCGCAACCGGGAAGCCAAGGCCGTTCGAGCCAAGGCTTTTGCCCAGTTGCAACGTGACCGTGCCAAAGCCGCCTCCCGTGCTGCCCAGTTAGTGGCTGAAGCGCGTGCCCTCGAAGCTGCCAAGCAGCAGCAGCGTGCCAAGCAAAATGCGTTGAACAAATTGCGTGCCGATGCCGAAAAGGCGAGTACCAAACTGGGTGCCACCCAAACGGCGCTCGAGGCCAGCAAGCAAGATCTGGCGGCCAAGAAGGCAGCTTTGACCGCTGCGCAAGCACAAGCGGCCAAGGCCAAAACGGACTTGGCGGCCATGCTCAAGGCGCTCGAGAGCGGCACCCAGAACACCATGAAGGCCGGTGAAGATGCGTTTTCACAAAGTCTCAAGGCCTTGAACGATAAGCTTGAAGCCTTGAAGAAGGCCCGGGCCGCGGAAAAGTCGCAGCTGGAACTCCTCAAAGTCAAGAACGCGGCCCTGGTTGCCTCGGCCAAGAAGCGTATGGCGGCCTCCAAGCTGAACAAGGCAGAACTCGAGTCGTATGACAAGGAGATCGGTCTCAAGGATTCCCAAATCTCCAACTTGCTCAAGGAACGTGTGAAAATGCTGACCTCGATCAAGGCCATGAACGCTAAGATGGACCTTTACACGGACCGTGTGGTTGAGTTGAAGGTGCGCGCCGCCGAGTCAGGTTCCAAGATGACCGCGATGCAGGCGCAATTGGCGCAGGGCAAGGCGCTCCAGTCGCACCAGTTGAGCTATTTGATGGCCCGTTTCAAGGAACTGATTGAGGAGAACGACGAGCAAAGCGAAGTCATTAGCCGCACCATCCGTCTGCGTGATCACGCGTACGCCGCCATCACCAGCATGGCCGAGCAATTGCAGCACCAGAAGTTGGACGAGGATCGCTTGCATGCTGCGTACGAGGCCCTCAAGAAGCAGCACGCTTCTACGCTCGCAGACGCTGCGGAGGACCAAAAGGAGGCCATTCAGGCTGCGCAAGCCAAGCAAATGGCTGCCATGAAGGCTGCACAGGCGAAATTGGCCAAGGAGTTGGCCAAAGTTCGCGCTCAAGTCAACGACTCGCTGGGGAAGGCATTGAAGGCCGGTAAAGGTGATGTGGTGGCCACTGCCACCGCATTGGCTCAAACCATTGCCCAGCAGGGCACTGCCATCAAGAACGCGCAAGCCACGGTGGCCACCATGTCGGCGGCCATGGACCAGATGCGCAGCCAGCGCGACAAGTTGATGGATCAGGTCAGTGAAATGACCACCCTGCTCACGCAACGTCAGCAGCAGATTGACGCGGTCAAGGCCAAGCTCGTGGCTCAAAAGACCAAGAGCCTGACCGACTTGTTCATGACCCACCCGGCCAATGGTGCCAAGGCTGGTTCCATGACTTCTGGCCTGTCCGCGCAGGACGAGGTGTTGGCTGCCAAAATGAAGGCGCTCAAGGCGTTCAACGGGGACGGCTCTCTCACAGCCTCTGCTGTCGTGGTTGCGTTGGCGGCCCGACTGAAGGCCCAACAAGGACAGGTGGCGACCATCAAGGCGGCTCTCCAACGGGCTTTGTCTGTGTCTGCCAGTGGCAAGCAAGACGACATGAGCCAAGAGGCGTTGAACGCAGCCTTGGCCCAGAAGTCCGCGCAGGTCGAGGCCTTACGGGCCGTGTTGGCTGAGGATGATGGCACGGACAAACAAACCAAAGCCTGGAAGAAAGAGCTCAAGTCGTTGACCACTGAGTTGACCCTGTTGCAGATCCGTTTGCGCATGCAAGCCGCCGCCGCCAAGGAGGGCACCGATAAGGAGAAGCTCAAGGCCATGTTGCAACAGATCCGCGCGCAGGATGGCGCTCTCGTTGCTATGCGAACCTCGTTGAACCAAAAGATAGCGATGTTGACCGGCAAGCTTCAAGCCACCCAAGCCAAACTCCGGTCCGTGAACGGCGACGTCAAAGAACAGGCCAAGGAGGATTCGATGGAAGAAGCGGCCCAAAAGGCTGCGTTGACCGCCCGCGATGAGGAGATTGCTCGTCTCAAGGCTCAGTTGGCACGGTCGTCATCGAAAGCATCGGAACTGACCGACAAGTTGCACATGGTCATGGACCATGTCGACAAGCATGATCACAGTGCTCACGAATTGCTCAACTCTATCTCCAAGGAAGCGCGTGCCCGCATCGAACAACTCAAGGAAAAGATGCACACCATGCGTTTGACCTATGAAAACCGCATGGTCAATTCCGACAAGGCGTGGCAAGCCAAGCTGGTTGACGCCGATAAGGTGTGGCAAGCCAAGATGCGCAGTTCGTGGAAGCGTGTCGAACAGCTGCAAGTGTTGCTCGACAAGCGTCAGGCCAAGGTGCAAGAGTTGCAAACCATGTTGCCTGAACTCAAGTTCAAGTTGGCAAAGCAAGAAGCCGTGCAACATGCTTTTGAGGACAAACTCAAGAAACGTGAGGCCGCGTATGCTGATTTGTCTGAAGTGGCCCAGGAACGCGTCGAAGGCTTGCGCGAGAAATTACGCGACACGTTGCAAGACGCGGCCAAGCACGAACGTCAACAGGAACGCATCATCAATGAGTTGCACGGCAAGTCGGCCAAACTGACGGCCGCATTGGAAGCACTCAAGTCGTCGGACGCCAAGAAGGACGCCAAAGTGTCCATCGCCCAAGCCAAGTTGCAGGCTCGGCTGGCAGCGGCGCAAGAAGAGTTGACTGACCGTGCGGCCAACTTGCGCAAGGCCAAAGAGGACAAGAGAGCGCTTCAGCAGGCACTGGACAATCAAGCCAAGGCGTTGCGTAACCGCGAGTTGGACATTGTGTCCCAGAATCGCCACGTCAAGGAACTCGAGTCCAACCTGGTTCGTGCCGAGAAAGACGCCATGTTGGCACGCCGTGGTTTGCGCAAGGCCATGTCCACGTCTGCCAACGCGGAACTGATGGCACAACTCAAAACCATGCGCGCGCGTTTGGTACGCCTGCGCAAGCACACCCAATCGGTGGAGGCCCGAGTGGCCACCTTGACCAAGGCGCACAGCGATTTGGAGAAGGCCATGGGAGCTTTGTCTGCAAACGGCAAGGCCCAGGCCGCCCACGCCTTGCAGTTGGCTTCCAAAGATGCCGCCATCCAGGTGTTGTTGCGTCAACGTGACAACCAGGCGCACCGGGCCCTTAAGTACACTCGTCAGGCGGATGCGTTGAAGGCAGCCTTGGCTGCGCAAAATGGATTGCTGGAAAGTCTCAAGGCCAAGATCGCGAACGGCTCGGCTTCCGCTGACGACAAGAAGATGTTGCCCTTGTTGACCTCGCGTGCCGAAAAGATGGCGCAGGAAGAGGCCGATGCTCGCAACCGCGTGGCTGCCGTGCAAAAGCAAGTGGACGACTGGGACTCCAAGGTGGCCGCCGCCAAGGTTGAGTATGCGGCTGTGATGGCCAAGGAGGTGGATGCCAAGGCAGCTGCCACTGCAGCTGAACGCACTGTGGCTGAACGTGCCGCGGCTGTGCAAAAGGCCGAATTGGTTGCCGTGTTGGGTGTCGAGTCGTCGCGTTTGGCTTCGTTGCAGCGAGACCTGACGGCTGCCTCCAAAGACAAAGCGCGCACCTCGAGCAAGCTCAAGGCATTGCAATTGGAGTATGGCAAGTTGGTCGAGTCGTCCAAATCGGCGTCTGTTAACTTGCGCCAGGCCAAGCGTGACTTGGCTGCCGCAGTAGCCAAGACGGCCAAATTGCAAAAGAAGTTGGATGCGGATGAGGTCAAGGTGCGGGTGCTGGAGAACCAGAACCGTGCTTTGCGTCGTCAAGTTCAAAAGGACTCCAAGTTCTTGTCCAACTTGCGTGCTGAGCGTCGTCATGACGAGGACATGGCCAAGGAAAACGACACGTTGCGTCGCAAGGCCACCAGTGCCACCGCGGCCAAGGAAGACGCCGAGTTCAAATTAAAATCGTTGCAAGACGGAGAACAGGCCCGTTTGGCCACCCTTCGCGCGCAGCACGACGCGTGGCGATCCAAAGCTCAGGCCTCACAAAAGGCCTACGAGGCTGCCAAGAAAGACGGCTCTGTCACCAGCAAGACGATTGCTGAGCTCAAGGCAACGCATGAGCGTGACATGGTGGCTGTGGGTTCCACCAAATTGTTGCTGGATGCGGAACACCGTCGTGTCAAGGCTATGCAAAAGGAACGGGATGGCCTCCGAAACAAGGCGGACCGTTTGTCCAAGAAGGTGTTGGCGCTGACTGCATCCCTCAACGCGCTCAAGGCCAGCACGGGTGAGATCAATATGGATCGCACCAAGCTCACTGCCGCCAAGAAAATGATGCGGTTGAAGGAGGCTCAGGACCACAAGGACATGTTGGTCATGCAGTCACAATTGGACGCGTTGCGTCGCAAGGCGTCGGCGCTCAAGGTGACCGTCACGGAGTTGACGGAAACCAAGGCGTCAATGGCCGAGGCTGCTCGCCATGACCGTGCGGCTTTGATAAAGATGCGCAATGAGTTCCGCGCCATGAAGGCAGCCCATGCGCAGCGCCGCAAGCTCACGTTGGCTACCATTGCAAACTTGCGTCGGGCGCTCAAGGCCAACGCGGCCGCCATTGTCGCGTTGAGCAAGCAACGCTCGGGTATTGCCAGCCAAGCCGGCTCGCACGCCCAGGCGTTTGCCACTCAACTGGCGTCTACTCAACAAGACCACACGTCTGCCTTGCGTGCCATGCGTAAGAGCATGGAAGCCACCATTGCCGCTCTCAAGAAGGCTCACGCCAAGAAGCTCAAGGAGGCTCAACAGGCCTTGTTGACCAAGGCTAAGGAGTCGATTTCACGTATCCAGTCCAGCAGCTCGTCTGACGCTGCCGCGTTGGCTGCCAAGGACAAAGAAATCGCTGCCATCCGCCATCAGTTGACTCTGGCGCTCCGCAAGGTCAAGGTTGAGCACTCTGAGGACAAACTCAAAGTCAAGGTGGCCAAGGTAGTCAAGTCCCTCAAGGCTGAAATAGTCAAGGTTGAGGTCAAACATACCAAGGTTGTGCACAAGATGCAGAAGATGAGCAAGTCTACCTTGCAGTCGTTGCGTCAGCAGGCGATCGAAAAGGACAAGGCCATCGCCGCCGCACAGCAAAAACTGACCCAAACGTTGATGCAGCTGGCCGCCGTCAAGGCGTCGCGCAAGAGTCTCAAGGCCAAGTTCGAAGCCCAGTCCATGCGCTTGAAACGCGAACAGATTGCGGTCAGCGTCTCGCGCCGTATGCTCAAGAAGTGGAGCGTTGAGAAGAAATTGTTGCAAAGCAAGATGGCACGACAATCCCAATTGGTGGCGCGTGCCAAGATTGCTGTTGCCGCGCAAGTGGCCCAGGCCAATGCCAAGATCATTGCCGCTCGCCGGCGCATGGCGGATTTGAAGTCTCAGTCCTCCATGTCCAAGGCCGAGGCGGGGAAGCTCAAGGCTAAACTCCGCCAGGCGATCAAGGCTGTGGAGCGGACCAAGGAGTTGGAGGTGCGCAAGCATTTGAAGTTAGTACAAAAGTTGATGGCATTGAAGGCACAGCAACGGCGTGCTGACAAGAAGTGGTCCAAGGCGTTGGAAGATGCTAAGAAGCGCTTGCGTCAATCCGCCCTGACTGCCAAGAAGTGGCAACGGATGGTCAAGAAACTGAAGAAGACCGCGGCCAAGGCGCAAGAGCGTATGGCCTCCGTGGTCAAGGGCGCCCGTGCTGCCAAGAACGAGGCCCGCTCTGCCAAGATGCGTGCGGCGTTGGCCGAGAAGCAATTGAACAAGGTTGCCGAAAAGATGATCACCATCGGAGGTAAGAACAAAAAGCGCGCTGGTACCTTGCTCGAAGCCGAATCCTTCACTGTGACCGAGGCTGAGGCTGACGCCATGGCTGCGGCTGCGGCGGCCAAAGATGCCCTGCGCCTTCGTTTGGCCAAGGTGACGGCCGAAGAGACCATCACCATCCGCTCTGTGTCCACCACGGACGCATCGGTGACGGTTGACGCCAAAAAGGCTCGTGCCCCGACCAAGGCACAGGACATCCCAGCCGAGGTGGCAACGCTCTTGTCGTTAAAGAAACGCCCGCAACCCAAGGACGCCGCTCATATGACGGCTGCTGAATGGGCGGTGGATATCAATTGGCAACGCAGCGCGGCAACGGCATTCAATGTGCTTGAGTCGATGTTGGGCAAACCCGCGACCTGGGACAAGGCCACCTTCAAAGCTTACGTGCGGTGGATGACGGATTTGGGCATCCAACTGGACACACAAGGCTGCAGCTTCAAGGCCTTTTTAGCCGGACAGGGCTGCCCCTTCCGTGCTCCCAAGAAGTCTGCCCAGAAAGCCGGCAATCAAGTTGTGGTCAAGCTGCGGCTCCGCAAGGCCAAGACTGGCAAGGCCGCCAAGAAGTCTCTCGAGGTCAAGGACTTGCCAGCCTCCACGCGCAAGTTGTTGTTGGTGGGCCCGCGTCCTCAGCCATTCGACGAGGATATGATGACAGCCGCCGAATGGAAGGCCGAGATGGCGTGGCAGTCGCAGGTTTACAGCGCGTGGCAAGCGTTGAGCATGTTGCTTGGCAAGGCCTCTGGCTGGCCCGCGTCGTACCGCACCGCCTACAAGACTTGGTTCGATGACTTTCAGGCAGAGCTCAAGGACTACGACTGCTCTTTGAAGCAGTTCGTGGCCAAGCACACCTGCCCCATGACCAAGGTAGATCGTCAGGCCGCCCAGGAACAGGAGGCGTGGATCAAGGGGGCCGGCTCGCGTAAGCGTGCTGCCCAGGCAGCCAAACAGGCCAAGAAGGTCAAGCACGCCATGCAAGCCGTGAGCAAGGCTGCGCAGCACTTGAAGCGCGCCAAGAAGGCCTTGACCGATGTGCAGGCTGTAGCTGCTGCTCTCAAGCGCAAGAACGCCAGTGCCAAGGCTCAAGCCGCTGCGGCCAAGAAGGTCAAGGCTGCAGAGGTCAAGGTGGCTCGTGCCCAGTCGTTTGTGCAAGCGGCCAAGGCCATTCAAGCCATGGCCCTCGACAAAGCTACGAAAGTCGGTGGCAAGAAAGCCTCGGGCAACAAGGTGAGCAAGAAGGCCGCTGCACGCAAGGCCGCTGCACGCAAGGCCGCTGCCCAGAAGGCGACTCAAGCCCTCGCCAAGGCCAAGGCTGCTGAGAAGAAGGCTCGTAAGGCTTTGCGTGCGGCCAAGTCGCCGGCTTCCAAGAAGGCAGCCAAGAAGGCACTCGCCAAAGCCCAGGCTCGTGTGGCCAAGGCCCAAAAGGGAGCCAAGAAGGCGTGGAACGCGGTCAAGGAGGCTGCTGCGCGTGCCAAGAAGGCCGCTCAGCCTAAGAAGTCTGCTCTCGACAAGGCGATCGCTGCTGCGGCCAAGGTCCCAGTCTACAAGGCGCAACAGAAGCCCTTGTCGAAGAAGCAGTGCAAGCAGGTCACTGCGGAAGCCTCCGCTGAGCTCAAGGCCGCCGCGAAGGCGTACACCTCTGCCAACACCCATTTGCAGATTCGTGTGCGCGCTAATGAGCAGGCAAAAATGTACGTTTCCCTGGCTGAAAAGCAGGGTGGTGAGATTGCGGCCCGGGCCCGCGAGGCTCAACGCAAGACCGAGCGCAAGTTCAAATTGGCCAAGTTGATCGCGGTCAAGGCCCAAACTGCCTTGACCGTGGCGCAGATCAAGGTCAACGACGGCTGCAAGACCGAGGACGAGGTCAAGAAGTCTGTGGCTGCGCAGGTGCAGAAGACCTCGAATACCGCCGCTGCGGCTCAGGCCAAACTGGCTCAGGCCAAGAAGGCGGAAGTCCAAGCCCAAAGCAAGTTGACCACTGCTGAACGCAACCTGTCCACTATCAAGAAAGCGGCCAAAACGTCCAAGGCGGCCAAGAAGGCCCTTCCCAAGGCCGAAGCTGACGTCAAATCGGCAAGCAAGGTCGTTGCCCAGGCCAAGAAGGTCGTAGCCAAGCAAACCAAGCAGGCCCAGAAGGCCCAAGCCGCCTTGGATCAGGTTCAGGGCCGTGCTTTGGCGATGGGCTTAGACCCTCAGATCAAGACCGCAATCACCGACGTGACGTCCAAGTTCGTCCAACAGACGACCAAGGACCGTCAGTCTGCGGCCGAGCAATTGGCCAAGGCTCTCCTAGCCCTAGCCAAATTCAACCAGAAAGACGATCCGGACACCTTGGCATATGACCGCCAAGAAAAGGCCTTGATTGGCAAGGCCAAACGCGCCGAGCAACGGTACTTTTCGGCCAAACTCATGTACCAGACGGCCAAGGAAGCGCACAAGCGGGCGTTGCGCGGTTCGGATGGCATGGTCGCGGCGGCCGAGGCCAAGGCCAAGGCGGCCAAGGCCAAGGCCGAAGCCAAGGCCATGGTCGCGGCGGCGCAAGCGGCGGTAGTCAACGCTGTTGCTGATGCGCAAAAGGCCAAAATGCTGCGTTTAGTCAAGGTTGTTGCTGATGCGCAAAAGGCCAAGTTGCTGCGTGAAGCCCCGGCTGCCAACCCCCAGGCCGAGCTCAAAAAGGCCACTGCCACGTATCAAGCGGCCGAGCAAGCGTTGGCCAAGGGCAAGAAGGACGATGTGGACAGCAAGAACAAGCAAGAGATGGCGGAACTCAAGGCCGCGGTCGATGCCGCCAAGCTGAAGGTGCTCAAGGCTGGCACCGCTGTGCGTATTGTCCAGGAGACCAAGAAGCTGGCCAGTGGCGACGCGGCTGTGGCGGAAGCGGCCGCTGACAAGAAGCGTGCTGACGCTGACGCTAGCGCTGCTACCATGAAGTTTATCAAGGCCAAGCAGGCGGTCGTCACGGCGGTAGCTGCGGTCGGTGCTGCCCGTGTGGCGCATGTCCAAGCCCGTGCCGATGCTTCGTTGGCTGCCCCCGCCCAGGCCAAAGCCATGGCCACTCGTGTGACCGCCACCCGCAAGACCTTGAACAAGGCCCGGACGGTGTTTCAAGCGAAGCAGGCCGAGGAGAAGAAGGCCCGCAAGGTGGCGACCGAGGCTCAGGCCAAGGCCAAACGTGCCTCGGCCAAGCTGACCAAGTTGGTAACGTTGACCTTGTCTGCCAAGGAGGCCAAGGCCATTGCCGAGGCAACCGCCAAGGCTGAAAAGGCCGCAGCACGCGTGTTGAGCAAGGCCTCCAAGCAGCTGCGGCGTTTCGCTAAGAAGACTGCGTTGGCCAAGGCCAACAAGACGACAGATGCCAAGTTGATGGCGTTACTGCATGCCAAGCAGGCTGCCCAGGCAGCATTTATCAAGGCCACGAAGGCAGCAGCCAAGTCACGGCAACAGGCCCACGATTTATTGCTCAAGAAGAAGTACGGCAAGAAGGGCACGGCCACGGTGCATGCCGAGGCCAAGGCCAGGCAAGCGGCCGCGGCCAAGCGCAATGCTGCCCAGGCCGCCGCTGCCGCCGCCTTGGCATTAGTCAAAGGCAAGAAAGACGATGAGGACCGCAAGAACAAGTCTGAGATGAAGGAGTTGGCTGCGGCTGCGGCCAAGGCCCAGGCTGCTTTGGCCAAGGCCACGGCAGCAGACGCAGCCGCGGCCAAAGAGCTGCAAGTGCGTCAACAGGCCCAACAGGCGGCGTACCGTGCCAACGTGGCCAAAACAAGAGCATACATTGCCGACCAACTGGAAACGTTGGGCTTCCCATGGAATCCCAAACTGCAAGACCCGCTCAATCCCACCAAAGTGGAACAGCAGCAACTGGACTTGTGGGCGCACCAGGTGGATCATGAGTTCGAGGTGAGATCGAAACTCCGTGGCACCAAGCAATCGGCCCCGTTGGCCGCAATGCACAAGGCCTGGAATAGTGATTGGCGGTTCTTTCAAATCCCTCGGAACTATGTCCCCAACCATCCTCATCATCACAACCCAGTCCCCGGCAACTAAGCAGCAGTGTCCCAAATCGATCGGCTGATCAGTGTCGGCTATGAATGGGTGCTCTTGCCTGCGTCCTCGGAGTAACTTGAGAGTGGCCGGGTATCGGTGGGCGCGATATGGGCGAGGGCGGCCGTTCTGAACATAGGTGTTTTCTGTTCTTTTTCTCTTTTGGCCTTTGGTGTGTCGGGCCAGCAGAGTGTATCATAATCCGTTTTTGTTTTTCGTTTTCTGTTTTTCACACAAGCGTGTTGCCATAGTGCACCAAAACCAAGGCACATACACAT
>Ga0255261_1000065_pt1 | contig 11694 bp, 7 predicted proteins | sample LawtaT_11_FD_189986 | JGI IMG/M metagenome (GOLD analysis project Ga0255261, IMG submission 189986) | Metatranscriptome of freshwater microbial communities from St. Lawrence River, New York, United States - Law_Law_RepA_8d (Metagenome... | ecosystem: Environmental > Aquatic > Freshwater > River ... | reverse complement strand
GTTTCGCCTCGTTTTCGGAAGTGATTTGGTCGGAACACAAAGAAGGCCAAGACAAGGCCCGCTATGACCTATTGCGCAAGATGCGCGCCGCAATGGAAGGCGACAGCCGACCCGTGGTGGACAGGCGCTATGGCGACCCCCGCGACATGTTCGACAACCGCGCCTATCCGAAAGGTGCCTGGATGCTGCAAATGCTGCGCTCCAAACTGGGTGATGAAGTCTTTTGGAAAGGCGTGCGCGCCTGGGCCGAGCGCTACCGTTTCAAAAGCGCCGAAACCGCCGACTTCCGCAGGGTGCTTGAAGAAACCAGTGGTTTGGATCTGGAACGGTTCTTCACCGAGTTTTTGGAGCGTGGCGGTCATCCCGAACTAAAGGCGGATGTGACCTACAACGCCGAGACCCGCACTCTGGAAATCAAGTTGGAACAAACCCAAAAGAACGAGCCCTACGACCTGCGTGTGCCCGTTGAGCTTTTGCTGGAAAATGGCCAACGCCAAATGGAATTGATTCCCTTGGCTGAACGCAAGGCGACAACTCGCATCAAGCTCGACCAGGCCCCCGCAACCTGGGAAATCGACCCGGCCTTCACGCTGCTAGCCAAATGGACCGAAAAGCGTGAGCCCAAACAATGGATCACCTTGGCTGAAAAGGGTGGTGTGCATGGGCGGGCAACCGCCATCGCCGCGCTGGGCAAGCTTACCGACCAATCGGAAGCCTTGGCCGCCATTGTGGCCAGGGAAAAGGTGCCCGGGTTGGCCGTTGAGGCAACCCAGGCTTTGGGTAGACAAAAGGATTCCCCAACTCTGAAACGGCTGCTTGCGGCGGTTACCAACCCGGAAGCCAAGGTACGCAGGGCCGCTGTGGATGCCATTGGCCACAAAAAGGGTGACGAGGAGGTGAAAACAACACTTAAAAAGATCCTTGACCAGGGTGACCCTTCCGCCTCGGTGGAGGCAGGTGCCCTGCTGGCCTATGCCCGTGTGGGTGGGGCACCCGCTGCAGCGCTGGCTGCAAAATACCTGGGCCGCGAATCCCATGGTGAGGTTTTGCGCAGCGCCGCCTTGGAAGCGCTGGCGGAGTCAGGCCAAAACGACGCGGTGGACACGCTGCTGGCCTGGACCGCCCAGGGGAAACCCAGGTCCGCCCGACTGGCCGCCATGCGCGCCTCGGGTTCGCTGGCCGACAAACCGGCCGTTTCAGCGGAGAACCGCAAGCGAATCGTGGAAATGCTGATGGCGCGGCTGGATGGCGAGAAACCGCAGATCCGCCGCGGCGCCGCCTTGGCCCTGGACGGCCTGGGCGAGAAGGCTCGGCCGGCCCTCGCCCGCTTGGAGCTTGCGGTCAGCGATGATCCGGACAACGCGGTGCGCCGGACCGCGGAAAAGACCCTGCGCCACCTGAACACCAAGACGGATTCCGGATCCTTGCAAGCGGAAATCCGCCGTCTGCGTTCCGAGGTGGAGGCGCTCAAGCGGAGCATGACCGACCTGGAGGACCCGGACGCGGTGGATTGACGGTAGGGCCCTTACTTGGGCGCGGGAATGTTTTCCCGCGCCTTGGCGATACCACCCTGAATGGTTATCAACTCGAAAAAACCAAGATTGTGCTTCTTGCCGAACGCCAGCGCGTACTGGTATTGCTCTAGCGCCAACCCCCATTGCTTTTTCCCAAGTGCTGTCTCACCGAAACGGGCCAGAACATCCAGGCGTTTCGTCATGGGTACCTTGGCGTGCGGATTGTCGCAGATTTCCCGGGTCTGGGTGACATATTTGGTGGCCTCATCGTATTTGTCTAAAAGATAAAGCTGACATCCTAAAGCTGCCACGACACTCAGGCCGCTTACAGTGAAAAGTTCACCCGATTTTTCATATCCCCTGACCGCTTCCTGGAGCACGGGTACCGACTCCTCGACTTTTCCAAGACGGACCAGGCTGCCACCATATAGTCCGAGAGCCTGGGCATATCCCCGGAATTCATCCGGCTGGTCCTTCAGGGCCTGGGCAGCTTTGGCCGCCTCTGAAGCTGAGGCCTCAAATTGTTGCCGGGAATGGAGAACCAGCGCGCGATTTAGTCGAATCAGGGCCAATTCCTTGGATTGGCCGGGGAGTAGCCTTTCAGCCATTTCCAGCACCTGTCCAGATAGCTGGTCCGCCTCCTCTAAATTGCCTTTCTTGAATGCCTCCAGGCCAGCTTTGCTCAGTGACTTCATTTCGGCCAGTTCGGTTGCATTTGGTTGGGGAACCAGTTTTTGGGACCCACATCCGCTAGGGAATAAAAGGATGGGAAGGGTCAAAAGTGCCATACAAATCGAGAGAGGATGGCGGATTTGAAACAGCGTTGCCATGGGATCTTCTCTCGAATTGCCTTTAGGGCTATCCCTGTGGTGGTGGTGTCATTTGCCCGGCGGTGGATTGGAAAGTTCCGCCGCCTTTTCCCGCGCAGTCTTTACTTTCGCTTCCCAGTTATCCATCGCCTTCTGTCGGATGCGACCCAAAACCCCTTGGCCGTGTTGGGTTTCGATGCGCTGGCGAGCTTGCTCGTTGTACCTGTTCACCTCGGCGCGGAAGGTGGCGTCCTTTTTACCAGCGGGCAGTTCCATCACCGCCGTGCTCACTCCCAACTCCGACTGGAGCAAGCGCAAATATTCCATGTGCTGGGCGGAATAGGGCAGCGAAGGGTATTCCCACAGCACCAGTGGGCTATCACTGGGTTCCTCTGCCGGCGGTGGTGTCTGCTCCCGGGGGGTTCGTTGGCCTCGACCTGGGTCGGTGGAGTCAGCGCAGCCGGCTACCAGGGCGCATGCGGTCAATAGACATGGGATCAATCGGTTCAATGGTTTAGCCTCATCCAAGGTCCGCTGGCAGCCGCTCCCATTCCCTGCGCACCTTGTTCAGTCCCAGGGCGAACAGCTCGAAATCATCCGCAAGCCGACGCAGCACCTCGGCTTGTCCAGGTTCGGTCGTTTTTTCCAGATGGCTTGCCATCAAGTAGCTACGCTTGCCCTCCACCGTGTAATCGAGCAGCGCATCCCGACCACGGCGGTGGCCCATGCGTCGCAACCCTTCGGGAAACAGGCCAGTCCAATAAAGTGCCAAGTCACCCGCATGGCGATACACCTCGCCCCGCGCGATACCCTCGGGCAATTCGTCGGCAACAGCCAAGACTGCCTGCAGCTCATCACCATCGTTTGAGCGATCTTTTACATGCAGTCTTTGGATGGCTTTCATGCTAAAAAACCGCGCCAGCAGACCCGACAGATAATCCACCACCGGTGTTTCACCGAGGCCAAATTCCTGCAAAAAGGTATGTTCGGTCAGTCCAGCGAAAAATCGGGCCAATTCATCCAGCGGATTGACAGGCAGGAAAGCCCCATGGGAATCTTGCGACATGATAGCCTCCTCCAAATATGTGGGAGAGAGGTACTAAAACAGGAGAGAAGCATCTACAGTTAAAGGAATGTGGCGGGGCGGGTCAACCCCGCCCCGCCACATGGAGTTTGTTCACTTGTTACGCTGACGCTACGATAATGTTTGATCAAAAGCAGCCATAATCACTAACGATCGCCATCGCCACCACCGGCACCTGCTCCACCAGCGCCACCTGGAATGCCACTGCCAGCCCCTGGGGCGCCTGCTGCGCCTGAGTTGCGAATGCTGGCGGAAACTTCCTTCAGATGGTCTTGGTACAGTTTTCCCGATTCCTTGCGGGCCTCGCTGGTTTCGTCTTGGGCACTATTGCGCACTATCAGCTTGCCCTCGGGAGTGAGAAAAGCCAGTTCGGTCCAGGTGCCTGAAAGGGCCTTTTCCGCATCTCCTGCCCCGGTGATACCAGACCGTTTGGGTTCTTCAATCTTTTCGGTGCGAACCTGCTCGCCCTTGCGGATAACCCGCTCGTGGCTGAAGTAGGGCCCTTCCACTTCGGCTAGCAACAGGTCCTTACCCGCGCCTGGGCCCAGAGGCAGGTTGACGGTGGGCCGGTTCGTGATACGGTCTTTGGAGTTGTTTTGGTGCAAATAGCTCAGGCCATGCACCGCTCGGCTCCAAGTGGGCACGCCACTAACCGGAACGGGTGGCCCGCCCACATAGTCGCCCTTGCGTACCTTCAACCGGGGAATAACCACCCACTGGCCTACTTCCACAGGCTCGGTACCCCCCACGGTGGCCTTCTCCACCCACTGGTGCACCTCCATGGAGGCGTTATTACTATTGTCCGCCACAACCGGAGCGGCCACATAATAAATATGCTCGGAAGGGGAATTGATGGGCGGGAGCTCGCGCCACGAGGTGTCATCACCCGTAAACTCAATAGCCTTGGCATAGCTTTCCAGAGCCACATCTGGTCTCAGGTAGTTTGGATTTTGCAGCACAACCCGCATGCGGTATTTGTAGGTTTTGCCGCTTTCAACGGTGTAGTCCATCACACGCACGAGCACATCGTCGGCAGGTGGCAGGTCAGCAAGCGAGCTGGCACCGCCTTGGCCTGGCATGCCACCCATGCCCATGCCCATGCCGCCACCCATGCCGGCTTTGCCCATTCCCATGCCGCCACCGCCCATGCCGGGGCCACCCATTCCAGGGGCACCACCTGGGGCACTGCCTGGGAATCCACCGCCGCCCATGCCAGCTTTGCCCATTCCCATGCCACCGCCCATGCCGGGGCCACCCATACCGGGGGCACCACCACCGCCAGCACCGGATCCACCCATGGCGGTGACATCTTCCTCGCTGCGGTCAAGAAGGCTGCGACGACGCTTGCGTTGCTCGGCAAGCAGCTTGTTAGTTTCAGCTTGGGCAAGGCGTTGCGTTACCCGGGCCAATTTCTTTTCCATGGAGGGATAAAGGTTGTCAAACACTCCCTTTGGCCGCTTCCAGAATAATGGAGTTACCGTCGCCCCTGAGAGGGTGTTTTGGAACTGAATCATATCCACCAAGGCATCGTCTTCCGGCTCAAACTGGTTGTAGGCCAGATTGCGGATCTTGTCGTACTCCTTGCGTGCCTCGACCGTTTTGAATTCTGTGAAGGTACCGTCGTCTTTGCGCTCGGCCCGCTGAACTTCCACACCGCGAAAATAGGGTATTCCTGTTGGGTCTGTAGTTCCCTCAGGTAAACGAAGTTTCTCGGAATATTCCTTGATCTGTTCGCTCATGGGGAAGGTGGCTACCAGCATGGCAACCCGGGCCGCCTTCACATCCATGGCCGGTTGGTATTTACCGGTCTCAAATTCTTCTTCGCTCACCCAGTCGGCTTGATAGACCTGTCGGGTGTCTTCCCCTAAGCGCGTAAGGGGTGATTCTTTCCGCAAATTCTGTCCACGAACCACGCCAAATACACCCAATCGCTGGCCAGGCCCTGGAACCCCAGCGCCAACGCCGCCTGCCCCGGCCACACCACCAGCGCCCGCAGCCCCACCTGGCTTAAAACCACCAAGGCCACCACCACCTGGCATGCCACCCATTCCGCCAGGGCCACCACCAGGCATGCCGCCAAACCCGCCAGGCATGCCGCCCATACCGCCGCCAGGCATGCCGCCCAAGCCACCTTTGCCCCCGGCAGCCATACTGTTGCCACCCTTATAATCTTTCAGCACTAGAATCTTCACGCGGTCTTTGGCCTTTTCGTCCAAGCTAACCACCAAAGATTTCACAGGCAGCAGGGCAACCGCACCATTGGCATCGTCAGATACCTGCAAAACCCGCGGCATCTGCCGCTTGGGCGGAGCGACAGCATCATCGGTGAAGTACGGGTCGCCCAAATAGGCAGCGCCTGGAATCTTCTTCAGTTCGGCATATTCGATTTTGGCTGAGAGCACCGGAGGCTTGTCACTGTCACCCGGCTCGGCCGATTTGAAAGCACTGCTAACCCGGGCGTGCTCTTTGCCCATCTCGGTTTTCTTGGCATCCGGCGAATCGGCCGAAATGAAACCAATGATTGTCAGCAGGAGCAATAGCCCCGCCAAACCGCCGGCCACACCCAAGCCAACTTTCTCACCATGCTCGATGAAAAAATTCTTGAAATCGAAGCCCTTGAGGTTCATCTTCATGGCAATCACCTCCACCCAACCGTCACGCTTGCTGTTCCGTTCGCTCCAGCCTGTTGGAGTAACCAATCAGGCAGGTGTTTTTTGGGGCAGCTAATGCCGCCCCGCATTGTCAGATACCACCCGCGGGCGCCGCAGCAGCGGCTGGCGCTGCTCCACCCGAACCATCGGCACTTGGTGGCCTAGGCGGGTAGCGCTCATACAGCGAGGCGATGGCATAGACAGCTAAATCCACCAACTGGGCTGGTTGGGAACTGGGGCCGGCACCCATCGCCGAACTGCCACCTTCACCCGCACCAGCCCCCGGCATACCCGCAGGACTGCCTGGAGGGCCACCCATTCCCGGTAAACCTGGAGCACTACCCGGAAAACCGGAAGGGCCACCAGGGCCGCCACCCATTCCACCTGGTTTTGCAGCACCCATGCCCGGCATACCGCCCATGGCACCCATGCCCGGCATGCCACCCATTGGACCATCAGCTCCGCCAACGCCTGCCTTGTGCACCCAATCGACTTGGGTGATCTGCATGCGCATGCGGGAATTGGCAATAGCTGTCAGCACCGTGGGGACTTCAGTTTGATCAACCACCACATTGATGCCCACAGGTAGATGGCGACAAAGTTCGTTTGAAACGATGTAGCGGGCCCGGTCAATCTTGTTGTTTTGGGTCAGATCACCCACAGGTGCACCACCACCCGGGCCACCCGGGCCGCCGCCCATCATCATCCCGGCCATTTTGTCGCCACCGCCGGGCATTCCACCCATCATGCCATCACCACCACCGGCCGCCGCTGCATCAGCTTCACCCTCTGCCGGCTTTTCAGCGGGCAGGGTGTTGCGGGCCTTCAACTCGGCTTCCATAGTGCGATGCGATTGCCCTTTGCGGCCCATGGCCACTTTTTCAAGGCGCCGAATGGGGCAATTGGACGGGTCGAACAACTGCACCATGGCAAAAGGCTTCGACAGGTCGATGGTGCCAATATTCATGGGAGGGAAATCCTTGAACGAACGCACCTGCTGGTACATCACGGGATCGCCCTCCAGTTTGATTTCGACCCGGTTCACCTGACCGCTGGGGGTTGGCTGGGCAATTTCAAACCGGGTAGTCCAGCCAGCGGCTTTGTCATATAGCGCCTGTGGCCGGTGCTGCGCGTGAACATTTTCAATGGTGCTCAATTGGTCAATACGGCCCTAGGTACCCGCAACCAGCTTCACCTTCCAATAAGCATTAGATACCACTACAGCTTTGGGCTCGTTGGAGGGTGAATCGACACGCCGCATGTTGCCAATTTCAGCAACCGTCTCGCGAAACAGGCGCACCACCTCGCGACGAATAGAAATATCTTCCTGCAAGATCCAAATTTCTTCGCGGTTTGGATCTAGCGTGAAGGAGGGAACCTCCTCCAGCAGGCCACGCAAGCCAGGGCCGCTGGTTGGTGCGGCTGCGCCAGCACCTCCTGGGCCACCGGGTCCGCCTGCAAGGCCACCGCCCCCACCTGGGCCGCCGCCGGGCTTGCCGCCCATGCCCATCATGCCGTCACCACCACCACCACCACCACCTGCACTTCCGCCACTACCAGACCCAAAAGAGATGGGTGTGGGCCCTTGCAAAATGCGCCAATCCTGTGGATTTTTTGCGGAGAGGCGGTATTCGGGATTTTGAATTTCAGCTTCAAAGTTCTTGAACTGGCCAGCGTAATATTTGTTCTTGTAATCGGTGCGAATGGGCCCAGTGATCTCATCGGTTGGGTAAATCAACTGCTTCATGCCGGGAGGGCTGTAATAAATCGTGTTGGCCGAATCACCGCCCTGAGGGTTCCATGCCTTGGCCCAGGTGGAATTCTTCTCTTTCTCGTACTCGGTCTTGCGAACATCCCATGCTGGCAAGAACTTCTCGTTCTTCCAGCCACTGGTCAATCCCTTGGTGGTTTTGAGCGTTTCCTCATAATCCTTGCGCTTTTCAGCACCTGGATCGCTGAGTGGCAAAATAACCAGAAGAATCAGCTCGAAAAGGGCGGCTACCCCGAGCAGGATCCAAAATAGGTTTTTCTTCAACACCTGCACATCAAATTTTGCGGCCATGATTTAGAACTCCGGTAGGTGGTTGTGTGTTTTTGCTTAGGGCCGTGGGGCGGCAGGCTTGTCAGCGGGGCCACCTGCTGGGGCAGCGGGCGCAGCCGGAGTTAATGGCGCTGTTGCCGGAGCTGGAGCCCCTGGCATGGGAGCCACTGGCTGGGTTCCCCCCACCGGCATTGGGCTTCCTGGCATGGGCATGGGTGTGACACCCATCGGGGGCACCGCCACGTCGGCTCCCGCCGCAGGATCACCCATGGGGGCAGCTTCAGGCGCTTTTTCCACCACCGGGGGTGGCGGTTCCTGTGCTGTTGGCAAACCAGCCTTCCGGGGCTGAAGGGGAAGGGGCCTGTCCATTCGGATCGCTGCCGGATCAGCCTTTTCAGAATACAGTTTGGCAGACTCGCCACTAGGGGCGGCCTCTGCTGCCGCCGCTCCGCCTTCAGCAGACGCGTCCAGCATGTGGCGCAAGCTGTCAGAAGGGGTGGGTTCGCGCCAGACAAGGAATATCACAAACTCGGTTCGGCGGTCGTTGGAGCCAGCACCCGCCGGGCCACCAGGCATGCCACCCATGCCAGGCATACCGCCCATGCCAGGCATACCTGCTTTTCCGCCCAAGCCTTTGGGACCACCACCACCAGGTCCACCCGGGGCACCTTCGCCCATGGCACCGCCAGGGCCGCTAGCACCCAAACCGCCAGCACCAGTACCAGAAGAGGCCGCTCCGGTTCCACCAATCGAAACCCAAGCATCCCGCTTGCTTCCAGCAGCACCGCCGCCGCCTTCACCACCGCCACCTTCGCCTCCTGGGCTAGGGGCACCACCCATCATCATGGACTTGCCCATCATGGCGGCCATGCCTCCACCTGCACCACCCGCACCACCGCCACCGCCCATGAGGGCCGCAAGGTTGCTAGCAGTTACCAACGACAGACTTTGGCGATCCGAAGTGTTTTGAATTTCATACTTGAACAACATCACATGGCTGACCCGGTTGACCACCGGACCTGCATTGGGCGGAGGGCCGGCGGGAGCACTTTCGGCGCCAGCAGCAGCCACTTCACCCATGGGCTGACCTGCAACCATGGGCTTTGTCGTGTCGGGCATGGGGACAGGAGTGCCCACAGGCGAAGGTGTGGGTGTGGCAACCATTGCTGCCACAGGAGGAGCAGCTTTCGCCTGGGCCAATTGGGCAGGCGTGACCGAAACCACTTTGGGCCGAATCCCATGCGTGGCCAAATTTTCCAACAGGGTCTTGTTCAGGAAGTTTTGGGCATCCCAATGGAAAGTGTAGCCACGCAACTCCACCACCCAACCGGCCCCTTCGGGCGCGGTTTTCAGGTGATCCACCGGCTTGACCCGGTCGTTCATGCTATTCTTAAACGCCGGGTCGGCTTTAACCGCAGTCCAAAACGCATCGAGTTTGTCGGTGTAACGGCAATTCACCGCCTCAATATTCACCTGGGGCAGATCGGCAATGCCGGCTGGAAGACTGCTCCCTTTGGCAGATTCGCGAACCAGACCGCGCTGGTTGGCATACATGTCATAAGCCTGGCTACCGCGCACCGGCCGGAAAAAGTCCTGCTTGGCGGCCTTGGCACGGGTGTATTGGTCGTGCACGGTTTCCAGTTTTTGGTCGGGCAAAGGATTGGTCGTCAGCGGTAACAAAACCAGTTGCTGCGGCTGCACCTTGAATTGGGCCGACCACTCGGTGGCCAATTGTTCGCGGTCTTTTTTCAGCTTGGCCTGAATGGCGGGGGCTGCTGCCTGAATTTCTTTTTCCCATTCCATCCAAGGCACGCGCCAACCCTCGAAGTAGGGCTTACCATCGGCACTGTAAAGGTTGCTGCCGTCTGCATGGGGAAGCGCCTCGTTGAGGAAGGTGTAAAGCTCCAGCCAGTTCAGGCGCTCCTGCTGGCCGGCAACACTGCTTTCCACCTTGCGCTTCTCGTCATCGGTGGCCTTCACCGCATTGTCGTAGTTGGATTTGCCACTATCCACGGTTTTCTTGGCGGTTTTGGCAACCTCGACTTCCTTGCCCACATTTGGGTCAATAAAGGGCTTGGCCACAACATAGTTGCGCCATGCCATACCGCCCAGACCCAAAAGCAGTAGGGCCGCAGCCGCTGCCGCCATCGGCTTCTTGGCGCGAATCATGCGCTCAAAGCGAATTTCGGGGGGCAGCAGGTTCACTTTCAGCGAACCCTTGTTCAGGCCCTGAAGGGCCAAGCCATAAGCCACAGCGTAGCTGAGGATATTGTCCTTGAAGGTGGCTTGGGAATCGATTTCGCTCGAATCCAAACGCTCGAATCCGGTGGGCAGGTTCACCGCAAGCTGCAGCTTCTCCTGCAGGTATTTTTGCAGGCCAGGCAGCTTGAAGGCGTTGCCCAAACCCACCAGTTGGGTGATCTCAGCATTGCGATTGGTGTTACTGAAATAGGTGAGCGCGCGTTGCAACTCATTGACAAAGTCGGAATAAACCGGCTTCAAGGCGCCAAGAATGGTTTTCAGGTCGGGACCATCCTTGCCCACACCCTTGGCTGCGTTCCGCTTGATGTGCTCAGCCTTCGCGAAGGTGAGCTTCAGCTCCTTGGTCAGGGCGCGGGTGAAATGGTTACCACCAATATTCACCGGCCGCTGCATGATGGTTTTGCCACCATTTGTCACCACCAGCGTTGATTCATCGGCCCCCACATCCAAAGCGGCAATGCAACGCGGGCTCGAGGCGGAGCCATCGTCGTCCTCAAGCTTGCCTGAGGGCGGGTCTTTTTTGAGTTGGTCATAAATCAGGTAGTTCGCCAGCGCCAAGGGCGACATCTGGATGGTGTGAATCTCCATGTTGGCGTCTTTGTAGCTTTGCAACTCGCGCTGAATGGCATCACGCTTCATGGCGAACAGGCCAATTTCGGTGTCGATGGCCATGCCCTCGATCACCATGCCCTGCCCCAGCTTCTGGAAATCCCAAACCACCTCTTCCAAACTGAAGGGAATCTGCTGGCGCGCCTCGAAGGCAACAATGTCTTTGATCCGTTTTTCTTCAACCGGCGGCAGCTTCACAAAGCGCACCAAGCCACTCTTGCCAGGCACAGCTATGGCCAGATGGTCGCCCTTCCAGCTGTTTCGCTTCAGGAAAGTCTCAAGCGCCTCACGAATGAGCGCATCCTTGTCAGCATCGGGCTGACTAAGGATTTTGGCATGTTCGATGTAATCGAAGTGGGTGGCAACTACCTTGCCATCGCGCTCTTCCAAGCGGATCGCCTTCAGGCCGCATTGCCCCAAGTCCAAGCCCCAAATACCTTTATTGCCCTTGGGGGCAGACTTTTCGACCTTGGCCGCCTTGGCCTTTTTGACCTTGGCTTTGGAGGCGGCTGCCTCGGTGCCCTCAGTGCCAACGGTTTCTTCTGTGGCCATGGTTCGCGCTCCCGCACCGTTTTCCTGATCGATCCGCAGTCCCGGCATGTCTCCCGCCCACTACCACGACGGTAGCCAACGGTCCAAAAACAACAATCAGCCAGAAATTCCCGACAGGAACAGACTTGGGGAAATTAACACCCCCCGATGTGGGGGTCAACGGCCCGCAGTC
>Ga0255261_1000063_pt1 | contig 11784 bp, 1 predicted proteins | sample LawtaT_11_FD_189986 | JGI IMG/M metagenome (GOLD analysis project Ga0255261, IMG submission 189986) | Metatranscriptome of freshwater microbial communities from St. Lawrence River, New York, United States - Law_Law_RepA_8d (Metagenome... | ecosystem: Environmental > Aquatic > Freshwater > River ... | reverse complement strand
GCAACACAGCAACGACGCAGCGCTCTCGCTTTCATCTAGACATGCTAGCTCACTCCTCCGAAAGCCGAATCCCCAAACAAACACGAACCCGTGCAAGTGACTGATCGAGCGTTATGAGTCAAGGTTCCTCCTCGTCTCTGCGCTTCGGCGACGTCATCTGCTTGGGCTTAGAGTGCCCCGGCCCAGACGACTCCGACGAAGTCATATTTTATGTGCTTGGGCATCAGAGTCCGTTATCCTTAGTTAAGGACTGTCAGGATGTCATCGACCACGTGCTCGTTGCCGAGATGCCCAACACCTTTTCAGCTCCCTCCAAAATCGGTGGTTCAGACGCCACATTTCCTGTCCCCGTCCACTCTCGTGAATACTGGTTTGAAATCGTGGGCAAGAGCGAGTACATGCTGCAGCAAACGCTGCAAAAGATGCAACAGCAGTTGGAACATTTGGAGGCCCAGCAAGTTCGAATGGGTCAAGCCGATTCAAAGATGGACCCCCCGCTCTCGGCGGAGCCTGCTGCTGTCTCCCCTGCAGGTGCTGGTGTTGGCACCTTATCGCCAATCCAGACGCTGCGCCGACCAGCACACAATGCAGTCCGTCGCGGCAGCGATGCGCACAATGTACTCCGTCGCGGTAACGATATTGAACTTTCTGAGGTCAACGTTGCTTTGCTCGCTGGCTCGGATGACAGCCCAGATGCTCAAAGTGCAGTTCATGTTGCCCAATCGGTCCCTGTCGCCTCGAAAGCTATTGAAAACTTGAAATCGCGAATCGCCGATCTCAAAGAACTTACGTATGGCGAGACGCAGCGTAATTTGGAAAACGAACTCAGCCGCAAAGGCAGTGGTGTGCGGTATGGTGATGTGATTCAGCTTCGCCATGTATTAACCAAGAAGTTTGTATCTTTGGCGAATGGTGCAATTTCATCTTATGAGCTGTCGCATGGCAACATGAACTGCTGGTTTATATTCGAGCCGGGATTTAAGCTCTCCGCCATCGGGGATCCCATCAATCTGGATGCAGAAGACAAATTGTCCGTCAGGCTAATGTCAGCCAGCTCACAGACGGAGGGCAAAGTGTACATGTCTATATCTGGTGCAGAAGTGAAGACGTCTTTGTCTGATGCAGATAGCAACAAGCGTGCATCCTTGTCGATCAACCTTGCTCTTGATGGCGTCCTCGAGCCCTCAGGATGTATCCCAATTCGCACAGTCAGCAGCGGCAACGTCCAAAACCGCATCAGTATTTTCCGCGCTGGCGACAGCGAGCTCGTGGCTCGCACACAGGAGATATCTAGTACTCTGAGCGGCAGCACAATCGTTCGCTTTTACTACAGGGAATGCGACAGTTTCCTTGCAGGCAAGCGTGCAGATAATCCTGACCTTCCCACCAAGCCATTCTTGATTCCCGCTGCCGATTGCACCACTGCCAAAATTCACGATTTTGCGCTCACGCTTTGGTTTCTCGTGGACGGCGATGGAAACTTGGCTGGTTGTGGAGACACATTGGATCTTGGTTCGATGGTGGTCCTTCAGCATGTCGTCACTGGACTCATTTTGATTGCCGAACAAAACCCCAAGTACGTCAAGCCAGCGATGACAAACCGCAGAAGCTCTCGGTTTTCGCAATCTTCAGCATCACCTACCGCAGACATTGAGAAGTCTCCAGAAGCATCGCCTGAAGTTGTCAAAAAGGCGCAGAAGTCCTGGGGCCTTGCCCGTAATGTCGTAAAAGCGGGAATGGGGTTGGCTGAAAAATCTGTTACACATGATGAAGTCTCATCGCATCACGTTGTTGAAACTAAAGAACCTTTTTTCAACTTGGTGTTACTTTCATTGAAATCCGTCGAGAAGGCTCAGGAAGACCAAGACCAAGATACATCAGTGCAAAAGCAGTTCGTAACTCGTTGGCAGCTATCGCCTCCAAGCAACAAAAAATCGGATCAATCCTCGGACGCAATTACGAACAAGACTTTATTCTTACTCACGAGCTGCGATTGTGACAAGATCACTTCTACTGAGCATCACACTGAACTTTTTTCAAATGTGATCATCGGTGTAGAGCCTGCTTCTGTGAATGAGAAGCAGCTGCCGGTTATGGGCATGATACTGGACTGCACAGACGAGAAACTCCCCGAACACCTGTTCAACGTCGAGTTCATATCACCTAGAATGCTTGAATTTGTGGAGAAGCCTCGTTCAGTCGTATTCTCATTGTACACGTTTTACGTTGAGCTTCAGTCGTTTGCATCACGGGTCCGCTCTGATGGCGGGTTGCCTGATCTTGAGCTTTGCAGTTTTATCGACAAATATGGACTGAGAATGAAGACCGCATTCGAGCTTTTTGCTCGACTTTGCTGCAGCAATTCAAAAGATGAAATTGATAGCGATGTTCCCTTGGAGCGCCTTACTCAAGAAGTTCCGAATCGCAAAATGCAGTTATTGTTCGGGCAATTGGGAGCTGTCGCCCTGATCGGCTCTCTGATTCAAACGTTGCAGACAATTTGGCAGGGCGGAGATTTATCCATTGGTGAAAAACCTCCTTCTTACCCACATGATGTGTCACAAATCTTGGAGGACATCGTGGGAGTTGCTTTGATTGCGTTCGTGAGCCTGTGCTCTGGGTCCCCAGAGAACAAGAAAATTGTATCTCCAGACATGTTGGAATTCCTTGCTGAAAAATTGCTGCCGTTTCAGACGCTCTCAGACACTGTTGTCCGCGTCATGGTTGCTCTTGCTGCCGAAAATCAGCCCGTTGTCCTCAAGCTCAACAAGAACAAAAACAGTGCTCTCTCAAAGATTATTTGTCTTCTCAGAGAACAACGTCGCTCAACCTTCGTGGATTTTCTCAGCTCATTCCTTTTTGTGAATGGCCTACCGATGCCGGAGTACCAGCGCATTCTGCTCGATACTGCGTTTCTGCCCGACGTCGCATTCATTGCAGCTGGTAGCCCTCAGGAAAGTTTTTTCCCTCGAGTTAAGTTTGACTCCTCAGATGAAGCGCGCTTGTCTTGCCACATCATTATGGAGCATCCTCTTGACTGGGGCGTTTGGCCCCTCAGCGATGGCAAAACAAACTTAATAGACGTTTTGTTGTCCCACAAAGAGAAACCATTGCCACAAACAATCAGTCTCGGCAAGTTTGAATTCAACAACGACATCATGACCTTTCAGTTCGAACCAGGACTGGATCCAAGGTTAAAATCCAAAAAAGAAATAGAAGACATGAAGGATCCAGAGCTCAAGTCGCTTGTCGATGCTTTGTGCGTGTTGCGCATTCAGTATCTATGCTCGCTCTTTGGCTTGGTCTCATCTCTGTGCCATGGCAGAAACGCATATTGTCGAGATTTTTTTCGATATACTTATAACTATTCAAATGCAGTTATCGGTGAAGATTCTGAACAATCTGGCGCGTCTGACATCAAGGCAGCAAGCATCATTCCTGATTTTGATACGCTTTTGCTAGGGGTTGTGGAAGACAAAATGCCTGCAGCTTTGAAGAGCGCTTGTGTACAGCTGCTGCATACCTTGTATGTGTCCAATGACCCTTGGACAGAGCAAGATATTCTTCCTGCCATAGTTATCGACAAAAGTTTTCCACTTACGGATTCCAGGGACCAACCCATCATGAAGCCTGCCCAAACTCCTGTGAGTGCCATCTCTTTTGAAAAATTGACATCCCATTTGAAAGACACCTCTCATGTTGTGTTGGACCCTGATCGTCGCAATCTGTCATTCCAAGCTCCCATCACCGTTGATTTTCCGTTTAATTTTGCTGAACTCAATGGTCACCATTATTTTGAATGCCAAGTAACGGATGATCCTGCTTCGGCTCTCGACTTTGCCATCGGATTTACTTCTTGGTCTGGTGATGGCGATAAGACTCAGTTTGTTGATGGCAGCAAGGCTCAACCCAACAAGTTGATGTGGAGCGGACGGGGGCTGATTACTGGTGTTTCTCAGTACAAAGGTTCGCTGCAAGTCGCATCTATTACCGTGAGTGCACCCGTCATTCGTCATGGTGATGTTGTTGGTTGTGGAATCAGTCATTCAAATCAATTTTTTTTCACCCTCAATCAACGCGTTTTCTTTTTGTACAAGAATGAATCAATGCCTACGTTCAGTGCATCGTTTGCCAGCCCTTTTATTTCTGCAAATGAGGAAATGAAGGTGCCATTTTCGATCACAATCAGAGATATACAAGTGGCATCGTCTTCTGAACTGCAATCCAATCGCTCCCGATCAGTTTCTGTTGCTTCATTTGTTGAATCACCGCAGCATTCTATCAGCAGCACAACCATCAGCAATGTTCTGTTACCGCAGTGTGAAAAATTTGCCGTTGAAAGCTCTCGCATTGAGAAATTGCTCAGGGACTTGAAAGGCGCACTGAGAGAAGATGACATCCTTGAAAAATTATTTACTCCTACTGGCGAGGATGCCAAGTTAATGATGAAGTCGTTGTGCAAACTCATCGAGAGTGCACTGAGGCTACAAATTGACGACAGCGACGAGGCTTATAAAGACATTATATCTATTATGCAGTCTACTGTACGCATTTTTGAATATTTGTCACTGACCTATGAGCTAAGCGATTATCCTGAAAGGGATGATGAAGACGAGGATGGTTCCGACAAGGGTCCGGACGATGAAGGTTCTCCCCCTCCTCCTCCTCCTCAGGTGGGAGCACCTCCTCAGGTGGTAGTAGATTCTGGTTCTGTCACATCATCCACTGCGGCAGTCCCAAAAAAACACATGGATGAAGAGACGTGGTCAAAAATTTTTGAAAAAGGTTCAAGTACCGATGTTTTGCTTTATTCCTGTTCGCTTTTGAATACGCTCTTTGACCTTCTTGTGAAGCGTCGCGTACAAGTATTTTCCAACCACATCCAGGACAATGACGCCGACGCCGTATTATCGGATGCGGATGAGTTGCTGCGCATCGTTGCAGCAGATGCAAAACTGAGTGCAGCACATGCTTCTTTGAACGAGCTAGAAAAATTTCTGCACGTTGCTTGCAGATGCCCTGATGACATCGTCAAAAGTGTTGTGCTCAAGTTGTTGTTTGAGTATCAGACCTTTCAAGCTGGCTTCATTCGCTCACTCATTCCTGTCATATACATTGACACTCTGCCACGATTGAATCCTGAACAAAGCCCCTCTTTAGCACTATCGAACACTACTGAAATGGCTCTCGCGAATGTAGCTCGCTCTTTGGAACGGACCACCAAACTGATTCGATTGTCTGAGTCCAGCGTGCGCAGTTTCCTTGCGGACCCTGTGTTTGAGGTCAGGTTCATTGAGCCTTTGATTCAACTTTGGAATGCAACTGAAGATCTCATTTCCCTCATTATGCACCTCGATGCATACAGAGAAAGTTTACACGCTTCTCTCATTAATGACATGGAATCGCCATGTGAAGTGTTGTTCGATCGTGCTTCTATTTCAAAATGGACCGGTTCTCAAGGCTCTTCTTTTGCTCCCACGTCTAGTTCGGCAAGCAACCTTGCGCACAAAATTTTGAACAGCGCAAATGCTCGCATTTCATTGGACGATGTCGTGAAAAAGGATGCACCTAAAGATCAATACGACGAGATACTTCATCGGGTTGGCGCCATGTTTATCGCAGCCGAAGTTGATCAGGCCATTACTTCACTGCTAGACATTCCAGTGGTTTCCAGCGGCGAGAATAGAGATGCAGTCAAGCAGAAAAGTGCTTTGGTGGCAGTATCCATTGTGGAAAGTATTTTTCTGCGCATGATGGACGCATTATGTGCCGCCGCCATGTTGTCGGCAGACTGCCAGAATGGTATTGCCACTCATGCCCTCAAACTGCGCGCACTTTTATCCCCCGATGATTCCGTGAATCATTCCCTTGAATCGAAAGTTGCACATCGCAGTCGTTTGTCTTCTGGCGCCGCGAAAGTGCTAATCAGGTTGCTTCATGAAAATACTGTTTTCGCTGCTTCTCTGCACTCGGAAGACGTCACTACATTAGCCAACATATCATTTGTGAATCCCGATCACTTCATCATCGGTATCACGCATTCAATCCTGTTTCAGCGCGATTTGAAGTCTCAAAAAGTTCACTACTTCTCCATGAATCAATCATTAGTGTTCAGTTCATTGATGGAGGCCATTAGGGATCGCAAAAAGGATTTTCGTTTAGTGGAACAAATGGCTCATCCCTCTGGCATTCTTCAAAAATGTTTTAATCAGGACTCCATTCAGTCCGATGCAAACAGGACCACTCGTTGCAACCCAGCTTTTTTGTTGCATATGGATGTGGTTCGATTGATGAGTGCATGTGTGCGTGGCAACAATTTCACAAAGGCCTCCATTGCACCCATCATTTCATTGTCAGATGCATTCAGAGCCCTCTCTCTGTTGCTCACAAAACCCTCTCAGTCTGCCGACGTGCAGTTGAACGTTGCCATCGAGTGGGCCAGCAGTTCTATTGTTTACTACTGCGAGTTCATGGCACACGCGCATTTGATATCCTCTCACAAAAACGCCGCTCCGGAGCGTAGAGATGAGATTCCATTTGCGACTAAGGATGGTTTGGTACCCGTACTTGGTGCTTTTGTTTCGGCTGCCATTCGTGTTATCCAACCTCTCGCTTTGGATGCTTCAATGCTTCAGAGTCTCGACGGATCCGTTGAATCTTTGCTGTTGTTGTTTCCAAAACAGTCATACTTTTATGCTGGCGCGCGTTCGTTCATGTCTTTGGTTGCTGGAAAGATTGCCGATCACTGTCTTAGCAACAGAGCCAATGCTGCAATGTTGCCGACAAACTTGGAGGATTTTGCACGAATTATCCAGCAGTTTGAACAAACCGAAAATCCAATTTCTCGCCAGTTTGATGATTTGCAAATCAATGTCAAAATGTTGCGCGTTTGGAAGAACAGCGGACCCAAAATTTTTTACTCACTGTCGTCGGCAACTTTACTGTTTCTCATGACCAAGTATCACACGGATTCAGCTTCATTCACATGCGGTCAACTCGATTTGGCCTTTGGTGAGATTGTTTCGTCTCTGATGTGGGTGCAGCGTGCGGCGATCCAAATCGTACCTTCATTTCTATCGCTTTATTCATCCAAATTTCTGCCCCCCCTTCACGAAGAAAATCGAACAATCATTGTTGAATTAGGGAAGAAATTGTCTTCTCTTGAAATGGCCTATCAATTTTCGAAAGCAGGAAATCACTCAAATCATTACCCGGGCTATGGTTTGTGCTCTGTCAGAGACAACATTCTCAAGCATGCATCCGGCCTTCTCTCCGCAGATGGTGTCCACAGCTGGCTTGCACCGAAAAAACACGCAAAAACCCAAATTGTCTCGCTAATTGACGACGCAGATGTTGCTGCAATTTTTGAGAATCCTGAATTTTTCGACAAGAATTTACCGATCAAGTCTTTTCATGACTGGCAAAACACATTCTTTCCTGAAGTTTCTCACAAGAACGTCAAGAAGGGCAGCGCTCGCGCCGGCAGAAAAAAAAGCGCCGCATTTGCAATCAATTTGGCAACAGCCAAAAGTCCTTGGTCCATTTGCGTTAGCAAGTTGTCCAACAAAAGCAAGTTATCAATGACGGAAGCTAATGACTGTATTGCTGATGGCAGGTTTGACATTGCCTATGCTCTTTTAAAATCTGGTCTGCCCATTCGGAAAGAAACCGAAGCTGAGCAGCACCAACGTGAAGAAGCTGAAGCAGATCGTGAAATCATGGATGTTGCAGGTCGGGGATGGCGTGCGCAAGGCACAGTTTGGTTGAAATCCTTCTTAAAATTTTGGATATTGTTCACGCGGTCATTTTCAAAATGGATTTTAGACGTCACAGTGAAACTTGCATTGTTTGGCTACAGAGTTGTCGCTCGAGTCAGCGATTTACTCGGGATCAAGGAGTTCTTGTTCTTGTCCTCTCTAGAGGAATTCGTGAAGGCTCATGACGAGACAACGCTTGAGAACTGCCGCTTCTTAGCAATGGATGCTCGCTACAAAAGGACTCTTCTCAATGTGAATCTCAATGACGACAAAGATCCCCATCTGCTTGCTGCGATACGCTTTTCGGACGCTTCTCCTCCGACACTGGTGCACAGCCTCGTCAAATCTATATCAATTATGGAGTCTGCAAAAGCCGTCATTGGGTTGGGTGATCCGGAGCGAGAGGGTGTTTTAGATCAATTCTTTCTTCAGGCACTTGAAGTATTGCGATTGCACTTGTACACCGCACCGTGCATGACGAGGGGTGAAGCAAAAATGCGAGCGCGGGCTTTCAATCTCAAAAGTCCAGTTGTGGTTTCCACGTCTACTAACTCCTGGATGTTTCGCTTGAATATGGTTCAGAACCATCTCGCTCTTGGCTACGCAGGTGCAGCAGCCGCTTCAGAGTCCGCTACTACGAGCGATGTTGAATCGTCTAGCCACCATGAGTTGCTGTCAGCCCTTATTCATTTATCTCTCTCGACATCTCCCACTCCATCCATTCGAGTCGCAGCAATAGAGTGTCTGAGCACCCTGTTTTGTGGGTGCTCGCAGGAAATTCGTGACTCTTTTGGTTGCCATCCGCTGGTCGAATCTCCAGCTAATTCTTTTTTTCTGTCCTTGGCAGAGGCTTTTGATTCGTTCCGCAAATCAGCTCATTCCCGGGCCATCGATCTGCAAAAATTCTCTGACATTTATGAAGCCGTTTCTGTCTCCTGCAACATTCTTAACCCTGGATCTGTTGCACCACAACATGCAAAACATCATGATGACCATAACGTTGATCATAGTATCAATCCCGAGTTTCTCATGCTTCTCAAAGCCGAAGCGCAACGCCGCCTCTCTTTTGATGCGCCTCCTGCAGAGGCTTCCAATTCTATTTTTGCTTTTATTTCTGAAGGCATTGGGTTTATAACTACTTTCATCATGGGAGCAAGCGATGAAACTGGAGAGGAGTTTGACACTACAGAGGCACCCATCTTTGTCAAGATGCTGCTCAAATTTATACCAATCACACGGTTACGCAGTTTGTTCCGAAAGATGTTATCTCGACTCGCTCTGACTATCGGCAGCGACGCTGCTGAGATTCCCGGCCCCCTGAAGGACGTTGTTGTGGTCGCATCGAAGCAGATGTTTGCAAGAGGATTGGAATTGTTCTTGGCGTGCAATTCTCTCACCAGAAACCTGCTGGTCTCGTCTGCCACATTTAAAGCAAACGTCTCCTTTCAGGAACTGATCATTTCTCAAGAAAAACATGCGGACCCTGCCAACAACGTTGATGTCTCTAGCCGAATTTTGGATATCATAATCGAATCTCTGGACGCCATTCAAAGTGGCACGCCGGACTTTTTGTACACATTCACTGTAGTCAGTTGCTATGTGAACCTTCAAAAGTTGTGCTTTGGTCAAAATGCCAAGGTCATTGCAGCCTTGTCCGAAAGCTCTTTTTTGACAGTCTACAACCGCACCATCACCGTGATGCTGTCTGTTTTCTCATTTTTGAGCCAGAACACCGGCGACGCTCCCATCTATCTTGATGGTTTTCATCCGATAGACGTCGTTTTGAGCATGATTTTGCTCTTACGAAACTTGTGCACCAGCGACACGGAAAACAAGACGTGCCCAGAGGTTTATGCTGGTATATCTTGGAACAACTTGTTCAAGCTGAGCGTGAAGGTAGCTCAACATTACAAGTTGGACAAACCTGAAGATGATGGCATCGCCTTTTTTTCATTGGCTTCCATAGCAAACATTCGATCTACTGTCAGAGATCTATTCGCAAACTTGTTTCCAAACGCGGAATCTAATTCAGATTCGAGGCGTCAGTTACAGTTGGCGGGCGAAGTTCTGGCTGGTGTGTACGCGCTCAAAGAAACGGTTGCTTATCACAGCGAAAAAGACTCCCCAGTATCGATGACGCTGGCCAAATTGTTCAGGGAAAACCACTTGGACGAGCTTCCCATTTTTTCAGGAACCGGATCGCGTATTTGCAGAATTGAGATTGTTCGACGTGATGGCAAGGCTGAGCTCATGTTTTTTCAAAAGCCTGATGAACTTTGTGATGTTGCAATAGACGCTGGCGACCTCATGCCCATTCGAGATTCACACGGTGAGTCCTTAAGGTCTCACATTGTCGAAGCGGAGCGCATGCGCCTCAGTGTCATCGCCAGAGAAGCGTTCGGCGCCAAGTTCTTCCGCAAATTGGATTATGTACCGCTGGTCATTGGATCCCTCATCAACTTGTTGCTTATTCTGTTTCTCGCTCTCAAGGTCAACGGGGGAGATCAGTTTGATAGTGATGCGAAGCATCCTGCTTGGAGAACTCCTTTAGAGCTCAATTTTGACAATTTTGCGAATGTGATGAGTTGGCAGGGTTGCGAGGAAGACTGCAAGCTTGATGAAAATCCATTGGCCAAAATCGTCCCCAACATTTTCACACAATTTAGAGATGGAGGTGGTGGCGACACTTTCATTGGGACTCAATGTGATCAATTTGACCCATTGCTGAATGCAACAGAATACAGCGAATGTTTCAAATTCAGCTACAGTGAATCCACGCAGTCGGAAGCTGCCGTTGCGATAGGCGTCACATTTCTGCTTCTTGCATTCGCAAATATTATCGCCACTGGAAGCAACTTGTTGTCCTGGATTTACTACTCGTCTCATTTCGTTGTTCGTGAAACTGTGTTGAACAGGTGGTATCGCGACTGCAAAGACAATGGAAAGCCGATGTTTTTCACTGAATTGGAGGCCAAGTTTGTGACTGCTGACAGCTTCAAAATCATTATTCGCAATCTCACTTTTTGGTGGCTTATTTTGAAGTGTGGCGCCGCCTTTCTCACTCTGTTTGTGCATCCCATCCTCTCTGTTTTTTTCACTTTCGACGCGTTCCGCATCAAGCAAGTGGACTACATTTTCAGTGCATTCACCGTCAAAGGCAAGGAATTCATCACTCTTTTCCTGCTCATATCCGCCGTCATATATCTCAACGCTGTTTTTGGCATCGTGTTCTACTGGGACCAAATGAAGAACTGGTCGTTGCAGTGCTCGTCTCTTTTTCAATGCACCGTGTCCTTTTTCATTGTCGGTTGGACAGGCTCCATCGGTGACCTCATGGATGCGCCCGAGGACGACCTCGGCTACCCCAAGTACGCCGACTTTCGTGGCGCTCCCGGCCAAGACGATGGCGACGGCCGTTTGATGTTTCGCCTCATTTGGCAGTTGGCGTTTTTCATTGTGGTCCCAACGTGCTTGATTAGCGTTGTTACGGGTATCATCATTGATTCGTTCAATGAGATGCGTCAGTCGATCAATGAAAGGCGTGAAAAGCTGGAAAATTCCTGCTTTGTTTGTGACATATCATCAGATGTGTGGCGAAAAGTCGCTCTTGAAATGTCCATTCGCCAAGGCGCAGAAAGCCTGTCCTTCAGCACGCATGTCTTGTGCGAGCACAACATTCTCGACTACTTCTACATCTTCTTTCGCGTGCGGAGCGCCCGGGCTGTTGCCCACTTCACTGATCAAGAGCACGATCTGCGCCGCCGCTTCAATCAGTTGGATTTCACTGTTTTCCCAATGGATCAGGCTCTAACGCTCGTGCGAGCCAATGGTCTTCATGAGGAGAGCGAGGCGCCCAATGACGGCGCCCCAGCCGCCAGCTCGCATGACGCAAAGCTTGCGGCGCTGGAGGAGGCGGTCAATCAATTGTCGGACAGGCTGATGAACCAGATGGCGCAGCTGCAGCAGCAAGCCGCCATAGCCCCTGCTCCTGCTCCTCTGAACGTGGCTGCTGGCGCCTCGCGCTAAT
>Ga0255261_1000055_pt1 | contig 12288 bp, 1 predicted proteins | sample LawtaT_11_FD_189986 | JGI IMG/M metagenome (GOLD analysis project Ga0255261, IMG submission 189986) | Metatranscriptome of freshwater microbial communities from St. Lawrence River, New York, United States - Law_Law_RepA_8d (Metagenome... | ecosystem: Environmental > Aquatic > Freshwater > River ... | reverse complement strand
CTGAGACTGCCTTTTGAACTCCGAATTATACTGTGGTCTTGTTCGAGGCGCTCTGGCTCAAAATGTCCGCACAGCGTCTCCCGTCCAGCCAGTCGCCGAAACTTTTCAGCGAACTGGGCGGTAGCAATTCGAGAGGAGGTCTTGACAGCCCTAACCAGGGCCAGTTGAAATCTCCTCTCAAGAAGCGGAATATGGACTCTGCCGGCTCTGCGCCATCCGGATCCGGTGACATGTTCAACTTCGCCCGTGTGCTCAACACCGCGGACGGCGGCACTCCCGCGGCATCGCCTTCGCGGGGCCAAAACCAGGCCGCTTCATCTGACGCTTCATTGTACAACATAGATTTTCAGAATCTGCAGGCCTTTACAGTTCCGGGCATTGAACTCACAGACGAAATCTCCATGAAACCAGGTCGCGCAAGCAAAGGCTCCATTCCCCAAATCACGCCTTTTCCGGAATACTTGCGCCGCAATACTGCAGAGGTTGCGGACGGTGAAAATTATGAGAAGCTGGGCCTACGAACCGGTGCTGATGTCGTGGAGTACTACGGGCACCACACAAGTGGCGCTGAGGTTAAAGTTGTATTTCTCAATCGCCCTCCGCCATCCAAGAATTTTCAACCCTATCTGCTCAATGTAGTATCACGCACCGCCACCAATCCCGAATACTTTACCATGTCGGCCAGTGGTGTTGTACGCGTAGTGAAGAAGCCAGATGGCTCTTTAGCGACCCCGTCTGAATTCACACCTTTGGGTGAGTGGTGGAGACAAGCTACCATGTTTTCCATGCTTCGTCAGTTGCCATTCTTCAAGCACTACTACGTCGCCAAAACCTACGATCGCTGGGACAGCAACGTGCGCTTCCGCAAGTTTTCGTTCATCCGTGCGCGCATGCAACGTTCTCTTTTCTGGGGCATGAAAACTTTCTGCCTCACTCTCCTTGAAGTTGGAAGACTGTGCAATGAAATCAGCACCACGTTATCCGTCAAAGTTTTGCGTGACGGCGCCGTTGCGTCAAGCACAATAGAAGAGTTCGCTCAACGCCAGGAACTTCAGCGCCAACAAGCTTCCAAGCTTTTTGAAACGTCAATTGACCGAATTCAGTCGCTGCTTGAAAAGGTCAGCGAGGAAGTGTGCGCCAAGGTGCGACCAAACGACGACGGTGTGCTTCCCCTTGAAGCTGAAGCATCATCTATTGTTCAAGGGAAGCGTGGTGAGAAAGGGAAATCAATCCAGCAAATGCGTTTGGAGAATCTTGCCCGTAAAAAGGCTCTTGAAGTTGCCTATTTCGAAGTGCACATGCTCAAGGCTTTCATCCGTTTGACTGATTACATGGTGGTCGAGGCCGTATTCGCGTCTCTTCTTGCTTCTGCTCAAGATATTTGCGACAAGCTCATCAATATCAAAGACCCTCGAAAGACCAAGGAGGGTATTATTTCTATGTCGGTTAGGCTTGAGTTCAATCCTTCTGCTGTACTTGTGGAGCCTACGGCAGAATCCGTCATGGAAACCATGCGCCACTCCGTTGACACCATCGTCCAGAATATCAGCAGTGTTCCGCGAATCCTGTTTATGCCTTGCTTCAAATCCAACTTCAACAAGGGTGAAACCTTTAGTGGCTTGAGCATTCCTGATGTGGTAGCCGATTCTGTGCATTTGGCCGCTTCACTTGCTGAAACAAAGAACATAGTTTACAAAAATTACGGCGAATGCTGCGACTATGCCAAATCTTTTGAAAATTTGCGTCCAATTCTCGCATATTGCACAACTTTCGACTCAGAATCATACCGCGATATGGATCTCATCGCTAATTCGCGCAAGGTAAAGAAAGAGCTCACTCAGCTCAAGACATGGGGCAATGAAATCGAGAGGACCAAGACGAAGCAGTCCATAGGCATGTACGAGGTCAAAAGCGACTCTCTCAAGGAAGAGGTCGGTATTGCGCGTTCACGTTGCCTTGCCGAAGTCAAGGAAGCGGTGCACACGTCAGCCAGAGACAGTGCTCTTCGTGTGCTGGACGATCTCAAGTCCAAAAAGAAGCTGTTGGAACAGAAGCCTGCATCTCTGAAGGATTTCGCCACATTTGTTCAGGAAAAGAACGTCATAGAAGAAGGACTGCGTGACACGCTTGCCAATGCTGCAACAGTTGAAGAGATTTACAAGCTCATTCAACAATTCGACGTGAAGATCAGTACAAGTGAAAGTGTGAAAGTTGATGAACTTCGTGAAACTGCTGCGAAGTTTCAAGATTTCCTCGGAACTGCTTCGACAGAAATTGGTGCGAAGATGTCAGCCATGCAAGTTGTTTTAACCGACAATGTGAATCAATTGAATCAAGAGATTCAAGAGGTATTCAACGATCTCAAGGCTGGTATGAGCAACAGTGCGGGTCACTCTTCCGAAGATGTTCTTCATTATCTCGACACCATCAAGGAAAATCTGGGTGCTTCAAACGATCGTGCGGGCACATTCAATGAATACGCCGCCTTATTTAAGGCTGCCCCTTTTGATTGCTCAATTGTTCAAAATGCGATGGAATTTCATGCCGAACGCTTGGAACTTTGGACCGCGTTGCATGAGTGGGAAGGTATTGAGTCAAAGTGGGTGGCCTCACCATGGAGTACTTTGAACCCTGAGGAAATGTCACGAGAAGTTGCCGTCCGACTGAAGGATGCTGTTCGCATGTGGAAGCGAAACGAGGATGATGAGGTTGCCCAGCTTTTGAAGAAGAAGATAGAGATTTGGCGAACGCGCATGCCGTGTTTTGTCGACCTTGGCAATCCTGCCCTCAAAACCCGTCACTGGAAACAAATATTTGACAAGATTGGACGCCCCGCTCAAGAATCATTCACGTTGCAAGAAATTCTTGATTGGAACTTTGTGTCAATCAAGGATACCATTGCAGATATCAGTGGTGTTGCCTCGGGTGAATATGCATTGGAATTGCAATTGGCAGGAATTGAGAAAGTTTGGGCCACCCTTGCATTCAATGTTGCCCCCTATCGTGAATACAAAGATGTGTTCATTCTTGCTGGTATTGATGATGTATCCGCCAATCTTGAAGACAATCAAGCTGCGCTTCAGACTATGCTTGCATCTCGCTTCGTGCTTGGCATTCGTGATCGCGTAGAGGATTGGGACAAGAAGTTGTCTCTTGTTTCTGAAACTCTTGACGAGTGGCTCACTTGTCAGCGCAGTTGGATGTACTTAGAATCTATTTTTGGAGCACCAGATATCCAGAAGCAATTGCCCGCAGAAACGACCAAATTTCTTCGTATTGATCAATCATGGAAAGACACGATGAAAAAAACAAACAAGCGGCCCATCATCATTGAAGCAGCTTGTTCTCTGACTCTGCTCAAAATGTTTCAAGATGCCAACATCATTCTTGAAGAGATTCAAAAAAGCCTTGAAGATTACCTCGAAACCAAGCGTGTTGGTTTCCCTCGCTTTTATTTCCTTTCCAATGATGAGTTACTTGAAATTCTTTCCCAAACGCGCGATCCTCGCGCCGTGAAGCCGCATTTGCGCAAGTGCTTTGATTGCATGTCTTCAGTTGATTTCGTCACATCAGGAGATGAAGTATCCATTGCACTCATGGAATCCCCTGAAAATGAGCGTGTTCCTCTGTCTCAAAATGTTCAATGTGTTGGCAATGTGGAGTTCTGGATGGTCAAACTCGAGGCCATGATGCGTAAGACTGGTTATGATCAGATGCTTCTTTCACTTCAAGCTTATTCTGAAGAGAAACGTGAAACATGGTTTTTTGAGTGGCCTGCTTCCATGATTCTTACTGTGGATCAGATCTTTTGGCAAACAGGCGTTACCAAATCTTTGATGGACATATCTGCTGGCAAGGATAAAAACGCTCTTACCAAATTCAAAGCTTTTTCGATTGAACAGATTGGGCGCATGGTGAATGTTGTTAGAGGGCAATTGACACCGATGCAGCGTGGTAATATGTGCAATCTCATTGTCATTGATGTACACGCTCGTGATGTTGTTGATCGCATGATACGGGAAAATTGCGGTGCTATCACGGACTTTGCATGGATGTGTCAGCTGCGTTACTATTGGGATGCTGTTCCCGAGGACCAGAAGTCCAAGACAAAACGCCACATGGATGATAACATTGGCATTGACTGTTATGTGAGACAGACCAATGCGTCCTTTTTATATGGTTACGAATATCTCGGAGTTGTGCCCCGTCTTGTCATCACCCCTCTCACTGACAAGTGCTTCATGACCCTCACTGGTGCTCTGAGTCTCATTCTTGGAGGTGCACCTGCAGGTCCTGCCGGAACTGGTAAAACTGAGTCAGTGAAAGACTTGGGCAAAGCGCTTGCACAGATTTGCGTTGTGTTCAATTGTTCTGATGGTCTAGACTTCAAAATGATGGGTCGATTTTTCAGCGGTCTGGCGCAAGCTGGTGCATGGGCTTGTTTTGATGAATTCAATCGAATCGACATTGAGGTTCTTAGTGTTATTGCTCAGCAAATCATGACTATTCAGAACGCCTTGAAGCTTGGTCATCCGCGTGTTATTTTTGAAGGCCGTGACATAGCTGTCAATCCACAATATGGTGTGTTTATCACTATGAACCCCGGATATGCCGGCAGAACAGAACTCCCCGATAATCTCAAAGCTTTGTTCCGCCCAATGGCAATGATGGTCCCAGACTACGCTTTGATTGCCGAAATTTCCCTTTTCTCTGAGGGTTTTCAGTCTGCCAAAGACCTCGCCCGCAAGATGGTTGCCATGTACCGTCTTGCATCTGAGCAGCTCTCGAGTCAAGATCACTATGATTTCGGCATGCGTGCTGTAAAGAGTGTTCTGGTTATGGCTGGGCAGCTAAAGCGCGCAAGCCCTGATGTTGATGAGGACATCACTCTTGTCCGCGCCATGCGTGATTCAAATGTACCGAAGTTCTTATCAGACGATATTCCGCTCTTTACCGCAATCATCAGAGATCTTTTCCCGGGACTTGTAGTGCCGATCATTGAACACACGAGATTGGTACAGCAAATCAATTCTGAACTCAAGAATCAGAACAAGCAAGTCGTTCCGGCAGTTGTGGGGAAAACGATTCAGTTGTACGAAACCATGAATGTTCGTCATGGTGTCATGCTTGTGGGTGTCACGCTCGCAGCAAAGACTACCTGCTCTCGAACTCTTGCAGATGCCATGACTTCGATTCACAAGCAGTGCACTGACGAAGGTGTGACTCCATTGTATCAGCCTGTGAATCGATTTGTGCTCAATCCAAAGAGTATCACCATGGGTCAACTTTATGGTGAAATGAACTTAGCCACAAATGAATGGCAGGATGGGCTCATTTCGACCCTTGTACGCGAAGCGGTTGCAAATGCCGACGATTCAAAGAAATGGATTATGTGTGATGGTCCCGTTGATGCAATTTGGATTGAGAGCATGAACACGGTTCTTGATGACAACAAGACACTTTGTCTCAACAATGGTGAGCGCATCAAGTTGCCCAAGACAATGAGCATGGTCTTCGAAGTCAATGACCTCGCTGTTGCTTCTCCTGCCACAGTATCTCGTTGTGGAATGGTCTATCTTGAGCCTGTATATTTAGGTTGGCGTGCCATTGCAAGGTCCTGGGCGGAGCAAAAGGTCGATACTCGTTTCCCCGGACTTGCCTGTGGAGATTCTTTGATCCAATTCTTTGAATCGACCGTTGATGCAGCTCTAAAATTTATTCGCTCCAACTGCCGAGAAAATGTTGCGACCGTCGATTTCAACTTAGTCATGTCAACACTCAATCTTCTCGACAGCTTCCTTGTTGAAACGCGCGGGATTACCACTGACAATATTACGGATCTGTTGCGGCCAATCTTTGGATTTTGCTTCGTTTGGGGTTTTGGTGGCAACTTGCATGATAGCTCATTGAAAAAATTCGATGAGTACGCCCGCTCAGCACTGGATTCGATCACTCAGTTTCCTTTCGGTGGTACTGTGTATGACTTCTTTGTTGATGTGAAAACCAGCCGTTTTGTTCCTTGGTCTGGCATCCTCAAAAATTTCAGCTATGCTCGAGATTTGCCCTTCTTTGATCTTGTTGTACCCACTGTCGACATGACCAGAGTCAAATTTTTGGCTGATTATCTCATTTCTGGCGGTCACAACATTCTTGTAACAGGCAACAGTGGTGTAGGAAAGACAGTTATGATTCTTGATTATCTTGCTAGCGCTGGTGAATCGTATTCTTCAGCCACCAAGAATTTTTCCGCACAGACCTCAGCAGCAAACCTTCAGGCATTTTTGGAGGAAAAACTGGAAAAGTTGCGTAAAAACTTGCTTGGACCTGTCAGTGGCAAGCGCATGCTGTTTTTCATCGATGATTTAAACATGCCTGTTAAGGAAACGTACGGAGCTCAACCCCCTATTGAATTACTGAGACAGGTAATCAATGTTGAGGATGACAAACAGGGAGGCTTCTATGACCGCAAGAAAGTTGGTTTGTTCAAACGAGTCAAAGATACTCAGTTCTTGGCATCATGTTGCCCTCCAGGTGGTGGTCGCCAAGAAGTTACTGCCAGATACCTCAGGCATTTCAATTTCATCAATGTGATTGATCTGTCGCCGGAATCTATGAAAACCATTTTTCTAGCTATTACGAAAGGATTCCTGGGTAATTTTACAACTCAACAGAAGGCACTGGCGGAGCCTGTCGTGGACTCGAGTATCTTTTTGTACACGAAGATTGCGAAGGAGCTATTGCCCACGCCGGCCAAGAGTCATTACACGTTCAACTTGCGTGATTTGGCAAAGGTTATTCAGGGCATGCTTATGACTGAAGCTTCAAAAATCAAGGAGACTGATGCCATGATTCGCCTATGGACGCATGAATGTGCTCGCGTGTTTCGTGATCGTCTCATTGATGAACAAGATAAGTCATGGTTTGATGATGTCATTAAGAATTGTCTTCAACAGTACTTTAGTGTGGATTGGCCAGCGGATGATTTTTCCAAGATCATGTTTGGTGATTTTAACAACAAGCAAGGTGACAAGTCATATGTGGAGATGACGGATATGGAACGTTGCAATAAGGTCCTGACTGATGCTGCTGAAGATTACGCTCTTGTGAACAACAAACCAATGAATTTAGTTTTCTTCCGTGATGCTATCGCTCACGTCAGTCGCGTTTCACGTGTTCTTAGACAGCCTCGTGGAAATGTTCTCCTGGTCGGTGTTGGTGGTTCAGGGCGTCAGAGTTTGGCGCGCTTGGCTTCACACATCTCGGAATACAAGATATTTCAAATTGAGCTGTCTCGAGGCTATGGTGCAAATGAGTTTCACGAAGATTTGAAAAAGATGCTATCCAATGCTGGTGTCAAGGCGGCACCGACGGTATTTTTGTTTTCGGATACGCAGATTGTTAAGGAATCATTTCTCGAGGACATCAACAATGTACTCAATGCAGGTGAGGTACCAGATCTATTCGGGCGTGATGAGGTGGATGGAATCGTAGAAAGTGTGAGAAAGAAAGCGAAAGAGGCTGGTAAGCCACAGACTCGTGATGGAGTTTACTCTTACTTTGTTCAGCTTTGTCGAGAAAACTTGCATGTGTGTCTAACCATGTCGCCTGTTGGAGACGCTTTTCGTACTCGACTTCGTATGTTTCCTTCTCTGGTGAACTGTTGTACGATTGATTGGTATACTGAATGGCCAGAGGACGCCCTCATTGGTGTGGCATCTCGCTTCCTACAGGGTGTAGATCTTGGATCTGAAGAAATGCTAACAAATGTTGCCAAAATGTGCAGTGTTATTCACGCATCAGTTTCTGCAATTTCAAAGCGATTTCTTTCAGAGCTGCGTCGTTACAATTATACTACACCCACATCGTACTTGGAGCTCATCAGCATGTATTTAACCATGCTCAAAGAAGCAAAAGAAAAAGTCACTTTTAGTATCACTCGATACCAAGGTGGAGTTGACAAACTTGTTACCACTGGTGAAATGGTTGAGTCTTTGAAAGGTGATCTGCTCAAATTGCAGCCTGTGCTTGAGCAAGCTGCAATTGATACTGCCAAACTTTTGGAGGAAGTCACTGTGGATAAGGCAAAAGCTGAAGAAGTTCAAATCATGGTCGCCGCAGAGAGTGTGAAAGTCAATGAAATTGCAGCTCAAGCCAACGCCATCAAGCTTGATGCTCAAGCTGATCTTGACGAGGCGTTGCCCGCTTTTGAAGGTGCTGTCAAAGCCCTAAAAGCGCTCAGCAAGAACGATATTACTGAAATTAAGTCTTTTGCGAAACCGCCCCCGCTCGTGCAAACAGTTTTGGAGGCTGTGTGCATTTTGAAAGGCGCCAAGCCCACTTGGGATGATGCTAAAAAAATCATGAGTGACACAAACTTTCTGCAGAGTTTAGAAAATTATGATAAGGACAACATTCCTCCAAAGACTTTGAAGTCCATCCAAACTTATATGACAAATCCAGACTTCACCCCTGATAACGTTGAGAAGGTGTCAAAGGCTGCCAAATCTCTTTGCATGTGGGTACGTGCAATGGACACGTACGCGCGTATCGCCAAGAATGTTGAGCCCAAGCGTCAGGCACTTCAGGCAGCAGAGAAGCAAGTTGCAGAAATGAACGCCCTTCTTGCAGAGAAGACAGCAGAATTGCGCAAGGTTCAAGATCGCGTGGCAGCTCTAGAGGATAAACTCAATACAACTTTGAGGCAGAAGGAGGCATTGCAAAAGCAAAGTGACGAGACTACAGCAAGGCTTGGCAGAGCTGAGGAACTGATGGGGGGCTTGTCTGGCGAGAAGATTCGATGGGATGCTGAACTAATCCAATTAGATCGCGATCGTGAAAACTTGATCGGCAACGTCATTATCGCTGCCGGTAGCATTGCGTATACGGGAGCATTCAACACGCAGTACCGACAGCAGCTTATTGATTCCTGGGTGAGCACCTGCCGGAGCGCTGGTATCGCTGCAGATCCAAAGTTTTCGCTCCAGAGGGTAGTTGGTGACCCCGTGGCAATTCAGGAATGGGGACTTCAGGGACTGCCCTCTGACAAGGTTTCCATCGACAATGGAATTATCATGAAGCGCAGTCGTCGTTGGCCCCTTTTGATCGACCCTCAGACTCAAGCGAACCGTTGGATTCGCAACATGGAGCGTCCGAATCACATGCAAGTAATCAAGCTCACTGAAGCGACCTACCTGCGAACACTTGAAAACAGCATCCGCGTGGGAAATCCGGTATTGCTGGAGAATGTGGAAGAAAAACTAGACCCCGCACTTGAGCCTATTCTTCTCAAGCAAGTGTTCAAACAAGCAGGACGCATGCTCATTCGCCTCGGAGATACTGATGTCGATTATAGTCCAGATTTTCGTTTTTATGTCACAACAAAATTGCCCAACCCTCATTATTCTCCTGAAGTTCAAGTCAAAGTCACCATAGTCAACTTTACTGTAACCCCCAAGGGTCTCGAAGACCAGCTTTTGGCCCAAGTTGTCGGCTTCGAACGTCCTGAATTGGAGGAAGAGAAAAATCGACTTGTTCTACAGATCAGCACAGGAATGAAGCAGCTTAAGGAAATTGAGGACAAAATTTTGCACATGCTTGCAAATGCAAGTGGAAACATTTTGGATGATGAAGTGCTCATTGCAACACTTGCTGCCAGCAAGACTACGTCGGCTGCTGTCAACGCTCAAGTTGCTCAAGCAGAGACAACGAAGCAGAACATTGATGTTGCCTGTGAGGGTTACCGCCCCGTGGCAACCCGTGGTTCCATTATGTACTTTGTTATTGCAGACATGGGTGCGATCGATCCTATGTATCAGTATTCGTTGCAGTTTTTCACCAAGTTGTTCACAATGTGCATGGAAAAAAAGTGAAAAGTCTTCTGAACTACAAGTTCGTGTGGACACTCTCATTCGAGTCTGTACATTGGACATATATCTTAATATATGCCGCGGCTTGTTCGAGAAGGACAAAAAAATTGTTTTCTTTTCTCATTGCTATACAAATAATGCGAACTTCTGGCGCCATATCTGACTCTCTGTGGTCTTTCTTCCTGACTCGTGGCGGAATGTATGATGAAGCGTCTCTACCCAGCAATCCATGCGACGAATTCATATCTCAAGATCAATGGGGTACGCTGAACTTGCTGGCTTCCCTTCCCGGTATGAGTGAAATCCCGGGATTACTCAATGACAAATGGAAGCCGTGGATGGAAACCCCCCGACCTGATTTGGAACCGATTCCTTCTTTGGAATCGAAGCTTACCAATTTTCAAAAGCTTCTTGTCATCCGCACGCTCAGAGAGGAAAAAATCGTCGCGTCGGTAACCACTTTCATCATGAAAGAGCTTGGCCAGCAATTCATTGAATCTCCCGCCTTCGATTTGCGGGTTTCTTTTGCAGACTCTACACCCACCATTCCCGTTATTTTTGTGCTATCACCTGGTGCAGATCCCATGCAATACTTACTCAATTTGGCCACAGATATGGGCGTACGTGACCGGTTACGTGCCATTTCTCTTGGCCAAGGACAGGGTCCTATAGCCCAAAAGCAGATTGAAGCAGCCCGCACTGCAGGAGATTGGGTCTGTTTGCAGAATTGTCACTTAGCTGCATCTTGGATGCCAGAACTCGAGCGAATTCTGGAAGCCCAAAGTCAAATGAAGCTAAATGCTGACTTCAGGCTATGGCTCACGTCGATGCCCAGCAAGGCTTTTCCTGTGAGTGTACTTCAAAACGGAATCAAAATCACAAATGAGCCGCCAAAAGGTTTGCGCGCTAATATCAAGCGCACATATGAGGACATGTCGGAAAAGTATTTCACATCCTCGTCCAAGCAACTACCTTGGCAAAAGCTGTTATTTGGACTCGCATTTTTTCATGCAGCATGTCAGGAGCGCCGTAAATTTGGGCCGCTCGGTTGGAACATATCCTATGAATGGAATGCGAGTGACTTGTCAACGGCCCAGGAAAATATTCGTCGTTATCTTGAAGAACAGGAGCAGATTCCTTTTGAGACACTTAGGTATGTTGTTGGAGAAGTCAATTATGGTGGACGTATCACGGATTACTGGGATCAGCGATCGGCGCGTTGCATTTTGTCGCAATATTTCTGTCCTGCTGCTCTCGAAGACACTTATCGATACACGTCAGACGGTGTTTACTATCCACCATCTGTTGGAGATATTTCCTCGGTGCGTGAATTTGTTGAGAAATTGCCTTTGCAGGATTCGCCAGAGGTGTTTGGACTGCATGCTAATGCCTCCATCACATTTGACAAAAAAGAAACTGCGTACTTGATCGACACCATCATAAGTGCACAACCACGCACTGGTGGATCAAGTGATGGCAAGAAGCCTGATGACATCGTCGCTGAAATGGCAATCGACATTCAATCCAAGCTACCGAAGTTGCTTGCGCGTGAAGGAGCCCATGATTCAACATTTGCAAGCTCTGACGGGGTCATGAACAGTCTGGGAACGTTTTTGCTTATTGAAATGGGCAAATTCAACAAACTCTTGGCCAAGATGCAGCGCACACTCACTGAAATTCAACGAGCAATCAAGGGATTTGTTGTAATGTCGAGTGAGTTGGAGGCGATGTTCAACTCATTTTTACTCCAAAAGGTGCCCGCTGTCTGGACCAGCGTGTCTTACCTTTCTCAAAAGCCGCTGGCATCATGGTTCAAAGACCTGCTTGCTCGTTTTGAATTCATGTCCAATTGGCTTTCCAACGGTCCGCCTACTGCTTTTTGGATGAGTGCTTTCTTTTTCCCTCAAGGCTTTATGACGGCTGCATTGCAAACACATGCTCGTGCAACATTAATTGCCATCGATACTCTGGATTTTCGCACGGAGGTGCAGAGCATGGATCCGGAGGAGGTCAACGAAAAACCAACTACGGGTGTGTACATATATGGCCTGTTTATAGAAGGATGTCGTTGGAACAGGGAGGACGGTTGCCTCGAAGAGAGTGTTCCTCTCACACTGTATGAGCCTATGCCTGTCATTTGGCTTGACCCCATCAAGCTTGCCGATATCACTGTGGACAAAGAACATCCAGTTTACAACGCGCCTCTGTACAAGGTGTCTTCACGAGCGGGAACTCTGTCCACTACAGGTCATAGCACGAACTTTGTTCGTGTGTTGGATATCCCAGCTGGAAAAGGCTCTCCAGATCATTGGGTGCGACGCGGTGTGGCGTTACTCAGCCAACTTGACACCTAGTCGAACACATTTTCATACTCATACTCCGCTAAATCCTCACCTAGTGTGCGCAAAAAAGTAAATTTTAG
>Ga0255261_1000046_pt1 | contig 12562 bp, 9 predicted proteins | sample LawtaT_11_FD_189986 | JGI IMG/M metagenome (GOLD analysis project Ga0255261, IMG submission 189986) | Metatranscriptome of freshwater microbial communities from St. Lawrence River, New York, United States - Law_Law_RepA_8d (Metagenome... | ecosystem: Environmental > Aquatic > Freshwater > River ... | reverse complement strand
TCGCCCCAGCTGTGTTCGAACACCATCACGCGGCGGAAGTAGTGGCCGACGGCGTACTCCTCCGTCATGCCGATGCCGCCGTGCAGCTGGACCGAGTTCTGGGTGACGAAACGGCCGGACTGGCCGACGCCGACCTTGGCCATGGAGATGTTGCGGGTACGCTCCGCCGCATCCTCCTCATCCACCATCATGGCGGCGAGCATGGCCATGGAACGGGCCTGCTCCACCTCGATCAGCATATCGGCCGCCTTGTGCTGCAGCACCTGGTTGGTGCCGATGGGGCGGCCGAACTGCACGCGGGTGCGCAGGTAGTCCAGCGTCATCGTGTGGGCGGCTTCGCAGGCGCCCACTGTTTCCGCGGCGAAGGCGGCGATGCCGGCCTGGGTCACGCGCTCGATGATGCCGTAGGCATCGCCCACGGTGCCGAGCACGGCTTCGGGGCCGAGCTTGACAGTGGAGAGCGAGATTTCGGCAGCACGGGTGCCATCACGCATGGCGTAGCCGCGGCGAGCGACGCCGGGGGTGTTGGCGGGGACGAGGAAGAGGGTGAGCCCCTCCTTGTCCATGCGGTCACCACCGGTGCGGGCGGAGACGACCAGCATATCGGCACAGTCGCCGTGCAGGACGACGGACTTGGCGCCTTCCAGCACCCAGCCGGAGCCGTCCTTGGTGGCGGTGGTGAGAACATCCGTCAGGTCGTAGCGGGCCTGCTGTTCGCCATGGGCCCAGCCCAGCTTGAGCGAGCCGTCGACAATCTGGGGCAGGATCTCGCCCTTCTGCGCCTCGTTGCCCGCGTATTTGATGGCGCTGCCGCCGAGGACGACGGTGGCGAGGAAGGGTTCGACCACCAGCGAGCGGCCGAAGGCTTCCATCACCATCATGATGTCGACGGCGCCGCCGCCGAAGCCGCCGTACTCCTCGGGGAAGGGGAGGCCGAGCAGGCCGAGCTCGGCATACTTCTCCCACATCTCCTGGGACCAGCCCTGGGCGGACTTAATGTAGCCGCGGCGCGCATCGAAGGCGTAGCGGTCTGCCAGCAGGCGGCTGACGCTGTCGTTCAGCAGCCGTTGGTCTTCTGTGAGTTCGAAATCCATCAGAGCCTCAGGATCGCTTTGTTCAGGATGTTCTTCTGGATCTCGTTCGTGCCGCCGTAGATGGAGGCGGCGCGGAGCATGAGGTACGGCGGGGCGGCATAGCCGGCCCATTCCGGCCCGATCAGCGGCTCATTGTCGCCGGACTCGCGGTTGAGCAGATCCAGCTCCTTGGCCCAATCGGGCATGGCGAGCGGGCCGGCGATGTCCATGACCAGCTCGGCCGTGTCCTGCAGCAGCTCGGTGCCCTTGATCTTGAGGACGGAGCTGAACGGATCCGGCTTGCCATCGGAGTTGCCGGCGGCCTTGGCGACGACGCGGAGCTGGGTGAGTTCCAGCGCCTTGGCCTGGACCTGCAGCTTGGCGACGCGCTGGCGGAAGCCGGCATCCTCGATCAGGGGCTTGCCGTTCTGGCGCACGTCGCGGGCGAGTTCCTGGGCGTAGTTGATGCGCTCCATCGACTTGCCGAGGCGGGCGATGCCGGTGCGCTCGTTGCCCAGGAGGAACTTGGCGACGTCCCAGCCCTTGTTTTCCTCATAGACCCGGTTGGCGACCGGGACCTTCACGTCGTCGAAGAAGACCTCGTTGAGGTGGTGGCTGTTGTCGATCGAGATGATGGGACGGACGGTGATGCCCGGCGTCTTCATGTCGATCAGCAGGAAGCTGATGCCTTCCTGCGGCTTGCGGGCGTTGGGATCCGTGCGGACCAGGGCGAAGCACCAGTCGGCGTGGTGGGCGGTGCTGGTCCAGATCTTCTGGCCGTTGACGATGTAGTCGTCGCCCACGCGCTTGGCGGCGGTCTTCAGCGAGGCCAGGTCGGAGCCGGAGCCGGGCTCGGAGAAGCCCTGGCACCACCAATCCTCGAGGTTGGCGGCGCGGGGCAGGATGTGGGCCTTCTGCTCCGGCGTGCCGAATTGGATGATGACCGGGCCGATCATGGTGATGTTGAAGCCATTCACCTCCGGCGCGTGGTTGATCTGATTTTCCTCCTGGAAAATCATGCGCTGGGTGGGCGACCAGTCGGTGCCGCCGTAGGCCTTCGGCCACTTGTAGGTGGCCCAGCCCTTCTTGTTCAGGATCCGCTGCCAATCCACGATGTCCTGCTTGGTGGGGCTGTAGCCCAGGCGCAGGCGCTCGCGGGTGCGGGCGGGCAGGTTCTGGCGAATGAAATCGCGGACTTCCTTGCGGAAGGCGACCTCTTCCTCGGTGAAGCGAAGATCCATTGGGTTTCCTCTCGCGCCGTGACGCTGTTGCCAGGGATTATGTGGGGTGGTTTTGCGGGGGGCAAGGGTGGGGAGGAAGCGCGTTCTTTTTTGAAAAAAAGAACCAAAAAACGTTTGTTTGTTTGCCTGCGGCGGGCACCTCGACCGCCTGCACAGGCGGCCGGGGCGCGAACAAATAAAGTCTTTTTGCTTCTTTTTCTTCAGAAAAAGAAGATTCTTGCTTAAAGTCTTAGCACAGCCTTGTTCAGGATGTTCTTCTGGATTTCGGTCGTGCCGCCGGCGATGCTGGAGGCGCGGTGCATCAGGTAGGGTCCGGCGGCGAAGCCGGCGTAGTCGGGACCGATGGGCGGCTCGTTCTCGCCGGACTCGCGGTTCAGCAGGTCCAGTTCCTTGGCCCATTGCGGCATGGCGAGCGGGCCGACGGCGTCCATGATGAGTTCGGACGTGTCCTGGCCGAGTTCGCCGCCCTTGATCTTGAGGAGGGAGGAGAAGGGATCCGGCTTGCCATCCGATTTCTGCATCATCTTGGCGACGACGCGGAGCTGGGTGATTTCGAGCGCCTTGGCGCGGATTTCGAGGGAGGCGACGCGTTCACGCTGCAGCTTGTCGTCCAGCAGGGGGGCGCCGTGGTTGCGGAGGTGGGGGCTCAGCTCGCGGATGTCTTCCAGGCGTGCCATGGACTTGCCGAGGCGGGCGATGCCGGTGCGTTCGTTGCCGAGGAGGAACTTGGCGACGTCCCAGCCCTTGTTTTCCTCATAGACGCGCTGGGTAACGGGGACGCGGACGTCGTCGAAGAAGACTTCGTTGAAGTGGTGGCTGCCGTCGATGGAGATGATCGGGCGGACGGTGATGCCGGGGGTCTTCATGTCGATCAGGAGGAAGCTGATGCCTTCCTGCGGCTTGCGGGCCTGGGGGTTGGTGCGGACGAGGGCGAAGATGCAGTCGGGGTGATGGGCGGTGGAGGTCCAGATCTTCTGGCCGTTGACCACGTAGTGGTCGCCATCGAGGACGGCGGAGGTTTTCAGCGAGGCGAGGTCGGAGCCGGAGCCGGGTTCGGAGAAGCCCTGGCACCACCAGATGTCGAGGTTGGCGGTGGGGGCGATGAAGCGTTCCTTCTGCTCCGGCGTGCCGAACTGGATCAGCACCGGGCCGATCATGGTGATGTTGAAGCTGTTCACCTCTGGCGCATGGGCAAGCATGTTCTCGTCTTGGAAGATCATGCGCATGGTGGGGGACCAGGTCTGGCCGCCGTATTCCTGGGGCCATTTGTAGGTGGCCCAGCCCTTCTTGTTCAGGATGCGCTGCCAGGTGACGACATCGGATTTGGTGGGCGGGTAGCCCAGGCGCATGCGTTCCAGGGTTTTGGCCGGGAGGTTCCCGCGGATGAAGGCGCGGACTTCCTGGCGGAAGGCGATTTCTTCCTCGGTGAAGCGCAGTTCCATGGCGTTTTCCTTCCCCTGGACGCGAGTGGGGCGTGACCTTCGCGGTTTCCCGGGAAGATCACGCCCCTTTTCAGGCTAGCGGGTCAAGCGATTTACTGAAGCCAGAGGTCCCAGTTGCGGTGGGCGTACCAGGGCTGCCAGCCGCCGACCTTCTTGCTGATGGCGACCGCGCGGCCGGCATCGGAGATCTTGACCAGGTAGGCCTTGCTGCGGATGGCGGTTTCAGCCTCAAGCCAGGCCTTCTTGCGCTCGTTGATGTCGAACGAGGTGAAGAAGCGGCCATAGGGGCCATCCACATCGGGGTCCTTCAGGTTGGTCAGGCCGGTGTGGGTGTAGATCAGCGGGCGCCACTGCTGCGGGCCAAGCAGGGGCTGCGAGCAATAGCCGGTCATGGAAACGTTCCAGCCGCCTTCGCCGCTCTGCAGGGCGTTGGCGTTGGTGATCCAGTCCGTCACGCGCATTTCGACGTTCATGCCGGCGGCCTTCATGGCCTGTTCCAGCACCAGCATCTGGCTGCGCATGTAGGCATACACGCCGTTGGTGTGGATGATGATCTTCTCACCCTTGTAGCCGGCTTCCTGCAGGAGCTTGCGCGCCTTCGCCGGGTTCTTCTCGTTGTAGTAGGGCTTCATCTGGTCGCCGGTGTAGAACGGGCTGTTCGGATAGAGCAGCGAGGCGTTCTGGCGGGTGACGCTGCTGGAGACTTCGGCCATCTCCTCCGTGTCCACCACGGCGGCGATGGCCTGGCGGATCTTCACGTCGCGGGTGATGCCGTTGTCGCCGCGCAGGATGATGGTGTGCATGCAGCCCGGGAAGACCTTCTCGACGACGATGTCGGCGCGGCCCTTGAAGAGGTCGATCTGTTCCACCTCGATATCGGCGAGGTGGGCGGTGCCGGCCTGCATGGCAGCAACGCGGGTGCCGACCTCGGGCAGGAAGTTGTAGCGCAGCGTGTCGATGTGCACGGTCTTGCGGCCGGCGAAGCCATCCGGGCCCGGCGCGGAGGTGTCGGCGGTGTAGTCATCGAAGCGGCGGAAGGTGACGTGGCTGTCCTTGACCAGTTCGCCGAGGCGGAAGGGGCCGGTGCCGATGGGCGTGATGTCGCGCGCGCCCTTGGCGGCTTCCTCGGCGGGGAGGATCGACATCGGGAAGCACGGGGTTTTCATCACGTCCAGCAGGACGGCGGAGCCTTCCTTCAGGTTGATGATGAAGGTGTTGGCATCCGGCGCTTCCATGCTCGACACCTGGGCGAAGACCGGCGCGTTGGGGCTGATCTTGGCGTAGCGCTGCATGGTGGCGAGCACGTCGGCCGAGGACATGGTCTTGCCGTTGTGGAACTTCACGCCCTGGCGCAGCGTGAAGGTGAACTTCTTGCCGTCGGGCGCGACATCGACCTTGCTGGCGAGCATGGGCTTGGCCGAGTAGTCGTCGCCCATCATGACCAGGCTTTCGTACATGTGCATCGCGGTCTCAAGCTGGACCGTGGTGCAGAACATGGCCGGGTCGAAGTGATCCATCCCGGAGACGTGGCCATGGATGAGGGTGCCGCCCTTCTTGGCCTGTGGGTTGGCGGTTTGCGCGATGGCGGGCGAGGCCAATGCCAAGCCTATGGCGGCCAGGCCATAGACCCAGGACGATGCAGCCGGTTTCATGTTTTTGCTCCCTGTACGGCCGCCGTGGCGGCATTGCCGGGAGCGTAGAACAGGAAACCGGCTTTTGGGAACAGGTTCGACGCCGATTCAGGCTCTCTCGATGCGGGTGAGCAGGCAGCCGGGCTTGGCGGTGTGGATGTTGACGAAGCTGGTGCGCGGGTCGGCGAGCGCGCGGGCGAGCGGGGCATCGGCATCCGGGCCTTCGGCAACCTGGCCGAGGTCGTAGAGCACCATCTGGTTGGCATCATAGGCGCGGACGGAGACGAGGCTGGTGCGGATGATGGGGGCGAGCTCGTTTTCGCCGGTGTAGGCGGGACAGTCCTGCTCGTGCAGGAAGATGGGGCTGGGGGTCCAGTAGATGCCGGTGGGGCCCGAGAGGCGGTAGGAGCCGAGGAGGACGGCCTCGCCCTTGGCGGCGTTCTGCAGGCAGTGGCGGCAGGGGGCGCCGGTGCCGGGGGAGATGGAGCGGCGCAGCGCGTTGCCGAAATCATCCTGGCCGGTGGCGCGCCAGCGGGCGGCGGTTTCGGTGGGGATGGGGACGCAGCGGAACATCGGGGGGACTCCTTGGTGGGTGGAGCCCTGAGTAGCGGCGCGGAGGGCGGCAGGACCATCCGCGCCTTGCTCTGGCTATTTGAGGGTGCGGCCGCCCCAGAGTTCGAAGGGGCCCATGGGCCAGCGGAAGCAGTCCTTCATCAGCTGGTCCACCTCCTCCTCCGTGCAGATGCCTTCATCGACCACGCGGCGGGATTCGCGGCGGACGGCGGCGTTGATGCGGTTGGCAACGTAGCCCCACTGCTCCGGCTGGTCCTTCACCACGATGGGGTTCTTGTTGCAGCGCTTCGCGAGTTCGCTGACCAGGGCGATGGTTTCATCGGACGTGCTGGGGGCGCGGACGATCTCGGCCATGCGCATCACGGCGCAGGGCTGGGCCCAGTGCCAGCCGACGACCTGGGACGGGCGGCGGGTGGCGTAGGCGAGTGCCGTGATCGGCAGGCCGGCGGAGTTGGAGGTGAGGATGGCGCGCGGCGGGGCGTGCTCGTCCATGTCGCGGAAGACGCGGCATTTGAGGTCGAGGTCCTCGGGCACGGCTTCGACGGTGAGGCCGGCTTCGGAGACGGCTTCGGCAAGGGTAGCGACGGGGCGGATGCGGCCCATCGTGGCGCGGACTTCGTCTGGCGTCAGCTTGCCGCGATCGACGGCGCGGCGCAGGCCGAAGCGGCCATTCTCGATCGTGTCCATGGCGATGGCGAGTTGCGACGGGGTGGCATCGAAGAGGCGGATTTCGCAGCCGGCGGTGGCGATCACCTGGGCGATCTGGGTGCCCATGATGCCGGCGCCGATGACGCCGACGACGGGAAGCGTGCTCATGGGGCGGCCTTCGTGAAGTTGGGGAGCGGGGGGAGGCCTTCGCGCTCACGCCAGGTGACGGTGACGCGGTCGCCGATGGTACACGGCGTGCCGTCGATGCCGGTGACGAGGCGGGGGCCTTCATCGAGGTCGATCAGGGCGACCTGGTAGGGGGGCTTGAGTTCGGGCAGCAGCTGGACGTGGACGGTGGTGACGGAGTGGACGGTGCCCTGCCCTTTCGTCTCCACCCACTCCAGCGTGTCGGCGTCGCATTCCAGGCAGAAGGGGCGTGGGTAGTGTTGGTGGTGGCCGCAGGCCTGGCAGCGCTGGACGACGAGGCTGCGGCGTTGCGCGGCTTCCCAGTAGGGCCAGAGCACCGGGTCGTCGATCTGCATGCGGTCGCTCATGGTGCTTACTCCCGGGCCAGGATGACGGTGCCGGCGGTGGACAGCAGGCCGCCGACGCCATGGGCGACGCCGATCTTGGCATCAGGCACCTGACGGTCGCCGGCTTCACCGCGGAGTTGGCGGACGGCTTCGATCAGCAGCATGAGGCCGAGCGCGCCGGGGTGGTTGTAGGACAGGCCGCCGCCAGAGGTCATGGAGGGGAGCTTGCCGCCGGGGCGCAGCGCGCCGGATTCGACGAAGGCGCCGCCTTCGCCTTTCTTGCAGAAGCCCAGGTCTTCCAGCGCCAGCAGCACGGTGATGGTGAAGCTGTCGTAGGGCTGGAGGATGTCGACATCCTTGGGCGTGATGCCGGCCATGGCGAAGGCTTCCGGGCCGGATTTGGCGGCGGCGGAGACGGTGAGGTCCTTCATCTGGCTGATGTGCCAGTGGGTGTGGCTTTCGGCGGCGCCCAGGATGCGGATGGGCTTCTTGGCGGCGTCGCGCGCGCGCTCGGCGGTGGTGACGATGCAGGCGCCGCCGCCATCGGTGACCAGGCAGATATCGTTGCGGTGCAGCGGCTCGCTGATCGGGCGGGCGTTGAGGCAATCCTCGATGGTGAGGGGGTCGCGCGACCAGGCCTTGGGGTTCTTCTGGGCCCAAAGGCGGGCGGCCACGGCGATTTCGGCGAGTTGGGCGCGGGTGGTGCCGTATTGGTGCATGTGGCGCGCGGCGATGAGGGCGTAGCGGCCGATGGGGCTGGGCAGGCCGTAGGGCACTTCCAGCTGGTGCATGATCGGCACGCCCATGGCAGGTGCCCCTCCGGAGAGCGAGCGGGCGCGGCGGCTGCGCTGGCGGGAGGCGTAGGCGATCAGCGCCACCTCGCAGAACCCGGCCTGGATGGCGGCGATGGCGTGGTGGACCTGGGCTTCGAAAGCGGCGCCGCCGAGATCGGATGAGTCGGAGAAGCGGGGCTGGATGCCGAGATACTCGGCGACCTGCACGCTGCCTTCCTCGCCCATGTAGTTGACGAAGAGGCCGTCGATATCCTTTCGCTTCAGGCCGGCTTCAGCGAGGGCCTCGCGGGTGGCCTTGGCGACCATCGAGAGTTCATTCTCGCCGGCGACCTCGCCGAGCGCGGTTTCGGCGACGCCGGTGATGTAGAGGGGGGCGGGCATCTCTATGCGACCTTCAGGTTTTCGCGTTCGCGGGCGAGTTGGGAGCGGCGGATTTTTCCGGATTGGTCGCGCGGGAGGGCGGGCATGAACTCATAGGATTCCGGCAGCTTGTAGCTGGTGAGGCGCTGCTTCATCCAGGCGCGCAGGGCGGTTTCGTCGACGGTGGCACCGGGGCGAGGTTCGACGATGGCGTGGACGATCTTGCCGAGTTCGTCGTGCGGGATGCCGACGACGGCGGCATCGGCGATATCAGCGTGTTCGGTGAGGGCGGCCTCGACCTCGGCCGGGTAGATGTTGGCGCCGCCGCGAATGATGAGGTCCACTCGGCGGTCCGACAGGAACAGGTAGCCTTCGGGGTCGAGGTAGCCCATGTCGCCGACGCTGATGAAGCCGTCTGGCGTGGTCTTGGTGGGCGGGGAGCCGATGTAATAGTAGGTGGGCTCCGGGTGGCAGGCGGGGCGGAAGAAGATCTCGCCGACTTCGCCCTGCGGGACGTCGTTGAAGCTGTCGTCGAGGATTTTCAGTTCGGCGCCGGCCGGCTTGCCGACGCTGCCGGGGTGCAGCAGCCATTCGTCGCCGCGGATGAGGCAGGCGCCGGCAGCTTCGCTGGAGCCGAAGGCCTCCATCACCTTCTCCGGCGCGGTGAGCTCGATCCAGCGGTGCTTGAGCCAGGGCGGGCACGGGGCGGCGGTGACGAAGATCGATTCGATGCTGGAAAAGTCGCGGCGCTCCACACCCGGCAGGCGGACGATGCGCATCATCATGGTCGGTGCCAGGAAGCCAAACTGGATGCGGTGGCGTTCGATGAGGTCCATCGCCAGGGCGGCGTCGTAGCGTTCCATCACCACGATGTGGTGCTCGTCGAAGATGCCGTAGTGCGACCAGGAGAAGGGCGAGTTGTGGTAGAGCGGGCCGGCGACGAGCTGGACCTGGCCAGGGCGCATGCCGACATTGGCGCCGAGCAGCGTGTCTCCGACAGCGCGGGCCCAGGGCTTGGGGTCGACGATGATCTTGGAACGGCCGGTGGAGCCGCCGGAGCCAATGGCCTTGCCGGGATGGGCGGTGACGTCGGGCAGCGCGGAGGCATCCGTGGTGGCGTGGCGGAGCGCGGTGATGTCGGATTTGCGCAGATGGGCGTCGTCCCCGCTTGAATGGGGGCGGTCGGCGATGACGAGCTTGTTCTCCACCAGGCTGGTGATGCCTTGGAACTCGATGTCGGGCATGCGCGGGGACAGCGGCAGGGTGCAGGCGCCGAGCTTCCAGGCGCCATAGGCGGCGGCGTAGTGCTCCAGGCTGTTGTAGATACCGATGCAGAGCATCGAGGTGGAATCGAGGCCTTTGGATGCGAAGAGGCGGGCGGCGCGGTTGGACCAGGCTTCGAGTTCGGCGTAGGTGAGCGTGTCCTCCGTACCGTCCTGCTTGGCCAGGGTGATGACGGTGGCGTTGGGCTTCTCGCCGGCAAGTTCCGTGAGGCGGCGGCCGAAGGAGACGATCCTGGATTCAGAAGAGGGGCGGGGCTGGCTCATGGGGCGGCCTTCAGGTGCTCGCGTTCGTGGGCGAGTTGCGAGCGGCGGATCTTGCCGGATTGGTCGCGCGGCAGCTGCGCCATGAACTCGTAGCTCTCGGGCATCTTGTAGGTGGTGAGGCGCTGTTTCATCCAGGCGCGCAGCGCGGCTTCGTCGGGCGCGATGCCGGGGCGGGGTTCGACGATGGCGTGGACAGTTTTGCCAAGTTCATCGTGCGGCAGGCCGATGACGGCGACATCCGCCACATCGGGGTGTTCGGAGAGGGCGGCTTCCACTTCCGCGGGGTAGATGTTGGCGCCGCCGCGGATGATGAGATCCATGCGGCGGTCCGACAGGAACAGGTAGCCTTCGGGGTCCACGTAGCGCATGTCGCCGACGCTGACGAAGCCGTCTGGCGTGGTTTTGGCGGGTGGGGCGCCGATGTAGCGGTATGTGGGCTCCGGGTGGACGAAGGGGCGCATGAAGATCTCGCCGACGTCGCCCTGCGGGAGTTCGCGGAAGTCTTCGTCGAGGATCTTCATCTCGGCGTTGGCGGGCCGGCCGACGGAGCCGGGGTGTTGCAGCCATTCATCGCCGCGGATGCGGCAGCTGCCGACGGCCTCCGTGGCGCCGAAGCCTTCCATCAGCTTCTCCGGCGCGGTGAGCTTCATCCAGCTTCGCTTGAGCCAGGGCGGGCATGGGGCGGCGGTTTGGTAGACGCATTCGATGCTGCTGAGGTCGCGGGTTTCGATGTCCGGCAGGCGGACGATGCGCTGCATCATGGTGGGGGCCAGGAACATGAACTGGCAGCGGTATTTCTCGATGATGCCCACCGCGCGGGCGGCGTCGAAGCGTTCCAGGACGATGAGGTGGTGCTCGTCGAACAGGCCGGAGTGGCCCCAGGAGAACGGGGAGTTGTGGTAGAGCGGGCCGGCGACGAGTTGCACCTGGCCGGTGCGGAAGGCGACGTTCCCAGGTTGGTTCGCGCGGTTGCCGGGGATGCGGGCCCAGGGCTTGGGATCGACGATGATCTTGGAGCGGCCGGTGGAGCCACCGGAGCCGATCGCCTTGCCGGGGGTGGCGATGATGTCCGGCAGGGGTGATGCGTCGGTGTCCGCGTGGCGCAACGCGGTGAGGTCGGCAAGGCCCAGCTGCGCGCCGGGACGGTCGGCGATGACCAGCTTTCGGTCCAGCAGGCCGGTGATCCCACTGAACTCCAGGTCCGGCATCTTGGGCGCGAGCGGCAGGGTGCAGGCGCCGAGCTTCCAGGCGCCATAGGCGGCCGCGTAGTGCTCCAGGCTGTTCCAGATGCCGATGCAGACCATGGTTTGCGCATCAACGCCGTTCGCCGCCAGCAGGCGGGCGGCGCGGTTGGACCAGCGTTCGAGTTCGGCCCAGGAGAGCGTGTCTTCGCTGCCGTCCTGGCGAGCCAGGGTGATGGCGGTGCGGTCTCCGAACTGGGCGGCCAGGTCGGTCAGTCGCCGCCCGAAGGAAACCTCAGCCGCCATCACTCTTGCTCCTCATGTCTTCAATGCCTCGCGCAGTTTCGCGGAACTGCGCGGGGCGCGTTCGCTGGTGGGGATGGGAGCTTCGCCGATGATGCGCTCCGCTTCCAGCCGGTTCAGCTCTGATTCTGGAAGATCGAGGATCCGGGTGAGCACGTCGCGCGTGTACTGGCCGAGCGTGGGGGCGGGCGAGCGGATGGCGTAGGGCTGGGCGTTCTCGCGGAAGGCGGGCGTGGGCTGCCAGTGCTTGCCGAGGATCGGGCGATCGACTTCCTGCCAGAAGCCGCGGGCGAGCAGGTGGGTTTCACCGGTGATCATCTCGTTGAAACCGCGGGCGACGCCGGCGGCGATGCCGGCGTGCTGCAGCCTGGCCATGGCGTCGTCAGGCGACTGGGTCTCGGTCCAGTTGGTGATGGCATGCTCGATCCGATCCTCATCGGCGCGGCGGCCTTCGGCGGTGGCTAGGCGAGGGTCGTCGGAGAGGTCCGGCCGGCTGATCACCTTGCACAGGCGGCGGAAGGCGTCGTCGGTGGTGACGGCGATGACAACCCAGGCGTCGGCGCCTTTGCAGCGGAAGACGCCGTGCGGGACGAAGAGCGGGTGGCGGTTGCCCCAGCGCTTCGGCGCCTTGCCGGTGGTGGACTGGGCGATGAGGCCGGAGGCAGCGAGCGGGAACATGCATTCGACCTGGCTGAGGTCGATCAGCTGGCCGCGGCCGGTGCGCTTCTTGTGGAGCAGGGCGGCGATGAGGGCGGCGCCGGCGTTGAAGCCGCCATTGGGGTCGCCGCCGGCGACGTGGTTCATGGTGGGTGGCCAGCCTTCCGCGCCGGTGATGCTGGGCAGGCCGGAGCCCTGTTCCAGCGTGGAGCCGTAGGCGCGGGTTTCCGCCCAGGCGGTGCCGGCGGCGTAGGCGGGCATGGTGACCATCACGAGGTCGGGCTTGAGCTTCACCAGGGCGGGGTAGTCGAGCCCCAGCTTGGGCAGCACGCCCTGGGAGTAGTTCTCCACCACGGCATCGGCTGTCATCACCAGCTTGCGGGCGAGGTCGGCGCCGTCTGGCCGGGTGAGGTCCAGCGTGATGCCGTGCTTGTTGCGGTTGAGTGCGTTGAAGTTGAGGCGGGTCTCGTAGACCCAGTCCTTGATGGACTGCGCGGAGTAGTCGTGGCCGCGCCACCAATCCGGGTACGCGCGGCCCTCGATCTTGATGACCTCGGCGCCGAGGTCGGCCATCTGGCG
>Ga0255261_1000035_pt1 | contig 13840 bp, 1 predicted proteins | sample LawtaT_11_FD_189986 | JGI IMG/M metagenome (GOLD analysis project Ga0255261, IMG submission 189986) | Metatranscriptome of freshwater microbial communities from St. Lawrence River, New York, United States - Law_Law_RepA_8d (Metagenome... | ecosystem: Environmental > Aquatic > Freshwater > River ... | reverse complement strand
CACGAGGGACAAATCGGTGTGTTTTATTGTTTTTTTTTTCATAGTTTGTTTTTGCCAGTTCACCCACGCCTCGCACCCCTTTCCTGAACTGGCATTGTAAATCATGGCTGCTGATCCCAAGGCCATGCCGGATCCCACCGCGGACTCGCGTGTGGCGTGGATCTTGCGTCGTGTGACCACGAGTTTGACCGAGGCGCGCTCGTGTGCCAAGATGAAGGCTGCATTCTTTGCAGACGACAATGCAGTCGCCAACTTGAAGCAGTTTGTATGCGACAAGGAGACTCAGGTGTTGTACTGGACTGGTGCAGGTGAAAAGTGCACCAACGCCATGTTGCCTCCCAAGCAAATCAAGAAAAAGAGTGTGCTTTTGCTCAAGCCAAATAAATTGATTGTGACATTTGAGGGCGTACACATGCAAATCATAGCTGTTGACCTTGCGTTGGGACCCTTGGAGCAACTTTCAGTCATGGCCAATGAGATCTACGCGCCGATGTTGGCGAGTGCCGCATGCAAAGAATCGTGGTCCGAAACCATTCAGGCCGAGGTCATGTCCAAATTCCACGCCTTCTTGTCCAACATGTACGTCATGATTGGCATCACTCAGGGCAAGACTCTGTTACCGTTGCCACCAGATGAGGCGTATGCTGGCGATCCCACCATCAACAAGGACAAGGTCCACTTGCTGGAATCCGCCATTGTGCGCTGGTCCAAGCAAATCAACGCGGTGCTCAAGACCGACCCGGAGGCCATGTTGGCCCACGGCGACCCGGAGCCGTTGATCGAACTCGAGTTTTGGGTTCAAAAGGCCCGCAATTTGAATGCGATTTTCGTGCAGTTGGACTCTGAGAAGATGAAGTCGCTGCTCACATTTTTGACGGCCACTCAAAATCAGTTCGGTATCCAGTTCCAAAAAATGGCGACCGAAGTGACCACGGTCCGTGCCGAGGCCAACGAGAATGCGCGCTATCTCAATGCCTTGAAACCTTGCTTTGACAAGATCAAGGAAGTGCCCGACTTCATCAATTTATCGCCCCATTTCCGCCCCTTGTTCCACTGCATGATGCTCATCTGGAAACAAAGCCAGACGTACAACACGAACAAGCGTTTGGTGTGCTTGATGCGTGAGCTGTGCAATCAGTTGATTCGCAAAGCGTTGGACACGCTCAACGCCGAGAAGATTTTCGAAGCCATCGAGCAAAACGTGCAGTTTGAGGCGTTGGCGCGGATCAATGACACGATGCGCACGATTGTGGATTTCAAGGAAATGTTCGAAGAGTATCAGAAGAAGTTCCAGGACGAAGGCTTCACCGCCATGTGGACCGCGCCCAGCAAAAGCCTCTTCATGCGCCTCGATGCCTTTTACGATCGCTGCATCGACATGGCAGACATGCTGAAAATCGTGGTGGATTTTGCCAAGCTCGACAAGATTTCGATCGGTGGCACCAAGGGTGCCGGCTTGTCCAACGCGCTCAACAACATTTCGGAGGAGTACAAGGCTGCCTTGCTGACGTTCAAGACGGTCACGTGGGAGTTAATGGACGTGCGTCAGACGCAATTCGACGATCACTTTTTTGCCTTCCGCACCACCATCAAGAATTTGGAGCCACGGCTAGCGGCTATCATTTTGCAGGCGTTTGACGATAGCGCCACCATTGTGTCGTGCTTCAAGTTGTTTGAAAGCTTCGACACGATCTTGGACCGTCCGCCCATTGCCGAGGTGATTGAGCCCAAGTACTTGGTGTTGATGCATGCCTATGCCAAGGACTGTCAGGCTGTGACCGAACTGTTTCATCAAATCAAGAAGAACCCGCCGGTGCACTCCAATCAGCCGCCCGTGTCGGGCTGCTTGGGTTGGTGCCGGGCCCTGTTGGAACGCGTCAAGCAGCCGTTCGACTACATGCAGTCCATGACCCAGTTTTCCGAACGCGCCGACTTTGACGATTTGCGACGGTTGAAGGAGTCCAGTGTGGCGCACTTTCAAGCCCTCGAGGCCCAGCACATTGAAGCCTGGACCAAGGAGGCTGAAATGAGCTCGCAGGCCAAACTCAAGCAGTCGTTGCTGCGTCGTGACCCCACCACGCAATTGCTGGCGGTCAACTTTGACAAGACCATTGTCAAACTGTTGCGCGAGGTCAAGTTCTTCATTCAAATGAAATTGCAAGTCAACGAAACGGCCATGAACATTTTTCATCAGGAGCAGACGTTCCGTTATTACAAGGGCAATCTTGAAATGATTGTCAACATGTACAATGAAATGTCGTCGACCTTGTTGCCGGTGGAGCGGCCTTTGTTTGCCGACGAGTTGGCCGAAATCGATGAATTCTTGGAATCCGGTATCAAGGAGTACAATTGGAAGAGTCCCAACGTCGTCGACTACATCTTGGAGTGCTTGGAGAAGGTTCGCAAAACCTTTTTGCAGGTGCAAACCATGAAGAGCAACATGAAAGAGGTGCAAAAGATGTTGAAGAGTTGTGCCGACCGGGCCACCAAACCCATGATGTTGCGCAAGGTCAAGACCACGACCACCAAGGACTTTTATGAATCGCACCGTGATTTGATTGCTGAACGGGTCAAAGAAATCAAGGAAGACAGCGAAAAGTATGCGCGCATCTTGGGAGAAACGCAGGCGGCGTTGGAAAACGTCGAGTCGTCCGGGGAGAACTGGTTGGCGTACGTCGGCTACTTCCAGAGCGTCATCGTCGATGGTTTGGCCCAAGCGGTCGCCAACAATTTGGCCTTCTTTGCCGAGCAAATCAACCCCGAGACCATTGCCAAAAAGGAAATTGCGCCGTTGCTCAACGTTAATTTGTCGTTGATTGGCAAGGACTTGTCGTTTTTGGCCTTCAATGACGCCGACATGAAGGGTGGCCAGTTTGTGCCCAGCTCTCATGACATTTGGGGTCTGGCTGCGGACTGGGCCGAGTCCTTTTTCCAGGCGGTGGCCAATGTGCGTCGTGTCGACGAAGGCGGTGGTATCGATTACCTCGACGAGGTCCGCGCACACCCCGTGGTGTTGCCGGTGGCCACGCAGGTGACCACGCTCATCGCTTCCTCCAAGGCCGTGTGCGAGAAGATGCGCGACGACTACCTGGCGTACGATCGATTGTTCAAGATCGACGTCAAGGTAGGCTTCCAAGAGTGGCTCAAGGCCAAGTCGATCGCCAAGCCCAAGACAGGCGATGAGCCCGTGGAGGGGCAAGAGGAGGAGTACAACGTGTCCATGGCCGACCTCGACGAGCAAATCCTCAAGTACAAGGCGCTGTTGGTCGAAATTTCCGACAAAGCCACTCCGTTGGAGGCCGGCTGGTTGCGCGTCGACATGCGGCCCGTCAAGGCCGCGTTGGGTACCCACATTGGCCACTGGATTGAGGCACACATCAACTACCTGAAGAAGGAGTGCGTGGCCAAGATGCAACAATTGAATGAGTTCATGGCCAAGGTCGAAAAAGGCATCAAGAAGCCCGTTGAGGAAGGCGACGACAAGCGCCTGCGTGAGGTCTTGGGCTACATTTACACGGTGCGTCAAAAGAATGCCAAAGTGGGCAGCAGTTGGGAGCTTCAAAAGCAGATGGCCTTGCTGCTCAAGAAGCACGGCCACGCGATGGCCGAGTCCGACGTCAAAATGATGGAGGTGTTGCCCACCAAGTGGAAGGACACGGTCGAGGCCACACTGACCGTGCAACAGGTCATCACCCCGCTGCAGAATGCCGAGGTCGACAACATCAAGGCCTTGGTGCAAAAGTTCATGGCCGAGTTGGAAGTGTTTCGCAGTTCGTTCCGCAAAGAGGCCCCGTTCGATTACCGCGAAGGGTCGACCGGCATTGCGTCCGCCTACCAGTCTATCTTTACCTTCACGGGCCGTCTCAACAGTCTCGCCGTGCGCGCGGAGGAGTTGCGGGAGATGGAACGATTGTTCGAACTGAACGTGAGTTCCTTCCGTGACATTAACCTGTGTCGGACTGAAAACCGCATGCTCAAGCAGTTGTGGGACATGAACACCATCGTGTTCAACACGTTTGACTCGTGGAAGAAGATTCTGTGGGACGACATCAACACGGATGACCTGTTGGCGCAGTGCAGAGACCTCAAGGCCCAGGCCGAGAGTCTGCCCCGTGACCTCAAGGCTTGGAAGGCCTATGTGGGGCTGGTGGAGCAAATCGTCAATTTGTCGCAGGTGTTGCCGTTGGTGAACACGTTGCACGAGCCGACCATGCAGACGCGTCATTGGGATGAGGTCATGTCGACCACCAAAAAGTCGTTCGTGTTGGACGCGCAGTTTTCTTTGGGTCATTTGGTGGACTTGCAATTACACTTGTTCGTCGACGACGTGGAGGACATTGTGGAAAAGTCCCGCAAAGAGGCCAAGATCGACGCGCAGCTCAAGAAGATCAGCGACGGCTGGAAAGTGCTCAACATTGAGTTCATGCCGCACAAAGACTCGGGCACGCACTTGATCCGTGTGGGGGAGGAAATCACGCAGGCCCTGGAAGAGCACATGGTGCTGTTGCAAGGTATCCAAAATCAGGGCAAGTACGTCAAGTTCTTCATCGAAATCGTCAACCAGTGGATGTCCAACTTGGGCGCCGTGGAAACCGTGTTGCGTGACTGGGGTGATGTGCAAACCAAGTGGGCCTCGCTCGAAACCATTTTTATGGGTTCGGCCGACATTCGTTTGCAGCTGCCAGAGGACTCCAAGGTATTTGACACTATCGACGAGGACTTCCGCACGCTCATGAAGGAGGCGCAATTGACTCCGGGCTGCATTGAAAGCTGCACCAAGCCGGGCCGGGCCACGTTGCTGGAGAAGGTCAAGGAGAAGTTGGAACGATGCGAAAAGTCCTTGAACGACTATTTGAACACCAAGAAGAAGATCTTCCCCCGTTTTTACTTTTTGTCCGATGTCGCCCTGCTTGACATTTTGTCCAACGGCAATAATCCGCAAAAGATTCAAAAGCATTTGGCCGATTGCTTCGACAACATTCAATCGCTCAAGTTTGAGCTTGACGGCCGTGGCGACCCCACCAAGAAGGCGGTGGGCATGTTTTCCAAGGAAGGTGGTGAATATGTCGACTTTTGCCGTGGGTTCATGTGTGAGGGTGCCGTCGAAGACTGGTTAAACGGCCTGGTCGACGTCATGCGCGACTCGTTGCGCGAGGTGTTGAACAAGTCCAAGGAGGCGGCCGACGGCTGGGGCCCGGACTACCCTCGTGCCTTTCGCGGCAAGGACGGCGATTCCTCGGCCGACGGCTGGTGCTTTCAGTTCTGTGCGCAGGTGGTGGTCACCACGTCGCAAATCATGTGGACGGAAGAGGTGATTCAAGCGTTTGATGTGCTGAATGCCAACGAAAACGCCATGCGTGAATGCCTGGCCAAGCAAAACGCCCAGCTGGATTCCTGCATCCTCTTGGTGCTCAACGAGCTGACGTGGTCGGAGCGTATCAAGATCATTACCCTCATCACCATTGATGTGCACTCCCGCGACGTCGTGCAAGGTTTGATCGAACAGCGCGTGGAAAACCCCACACAGTTTCAATGGTTGTCGCAATTGCGTTACTTTTGGCAAGACCGCAACTGCATCATGCGCGTGTGCGACGCCGAGTTTTTGTACTCGTTTGAGTTCATTGGCAACCCGGGTCGTTTGGTCATCACGCCGCTGACCGATCGTTGCTACATCACGCTGACGCAAGCGTTGCGTTTGATCATGGGTGGTGCCCCTGCCGGCCCTGCCGGCACTGGCAAGACCGAGACGACCAAAGATTTGGGTCGTGGTTTGGCCGTGCCCGTGTACGTGTTCAACTGCTCGTCGCAGATGAACATCTACACGTTGGGTGACATTTTCAAGGGTCTGTGCCAAACTGGTGGCTGGGGTTGCTTTGACGAATTCAACCGTATCGCCTTGGAAGTGTTGTCTGTCGTGTCTGCGCAAGTCATGACCATTTTGCAAGCCCTCAAGGCCAAGCAGACCCGCTTTGACTTTATGAGTGAAAACATTCGTATCTTCAACACGGTGGGCATGTTTATCACGATGAACCCCGGTTATGCCGGTCGTACCGAGTTGCCCGAGTCGCTCAAGGCCTTGTTCCGTCCGTGCGCCATGGTCGTCCCCGACTTCACCATGATTTGCGAAAACATGCTTTTGTCTGAAGGCTTCTTGTTGGCTCGTATCATGGCCAAGAAAATGGTGACGCTGTACCGTCTCGGTGGCGACCTGTTGTCCAAGCAGGCTCACTATGACTGGGGTCTGCGTGCCTTCAAGTCGGTGTTGCGTATTGCCGGTGGTCTCAAGCGTGCCGACCCGACGTTTAGTGAGGACATGGTTATGTTGCGTGCGTTGCGTGACTTTAACTTGCCCAAGATTGTCGACGAGGACAAGGTGATTTTCGTGCGTATCATCAACGACTTGTTCCCCGGCATCGACTTGCCGCCCAAGGTCGATCCCGCCTTCAACGAGTGGGTCAAGAAGTGCGCCATCATCCTGCGTTTGCAACCGGAAGAGACGTTCGTCCGCAAGGTGGCCAACCTCAAGGAGTTGTTGGGCATCCGTCACTCGGTGTTCACCATCGGTCCGGCAGGTGCGGGCAAGAGCGAGGTGTTTCGCACGTTGCTCGACGTGTACAACGCCATTGAAAAGAGTGCCAACCCGTCGGGCCCCAAGACGGCCTTGTTGGAAACCATCAACCCCAAGGCCGTGACGTCCAACGAGTTGTTTGGCTACAAGACGGCCGAGTGGCACGACGGTGTCTTGTCCGTCGTCATGCGTGACATGGCCCGCAACAACCCGCCCTACACGCCCAATCAAAAGGTCAAGTGGGTCGTGTTGGACGGTGACATTGACCCCGAGTGGATCGAATCGCTCAACACGGTCATGGACGACAACAAGGTGTTGACGCTCGTGTCGAACGAGCGTATTCCTCTCACCCCGGCCATGCGCATGATGTTTGAAATCTCCAACTTGAAGTACGCCACGCCGGCCACTGTGTCGCGCGCCGGTATTCTCTTCATTTCTGAGCGCGACATTGGCTGGAAGCCCTTCGTGGACACCTGGATCCAATGTCGCGGTGAGGTGGGTGACAAGGAAAAGGACAAGGAAAAGGTGATTCTCAACAACTTGTTCAACAAGTACGTCAAGAACCAAGAGCATGTGGAGAGCTACCGCAAGCTCGGCTCGGGCTTCAAGTACATCACCCCGATCTCGGAAGTCCAAATGGTCCAGACGATTTGCCGCATGATGGAGGCCTTGACCGAGGAAATTGCAGCGTCGCGCACGTCCGAATCGACGGCCGCGCAGGAGAAGGAGTCGTATGAATTGGCCATGGTGTTTGCCTGCATCTGGGCGTACGGTGGCTCGTTATATGTCGAAAAGGGCATTGGTGGCAACCAACGTGAAATCTTTTCCAACATGTGGCGCTCGACCTTCAACACGGTCAAGTTCGAGCCGGGTCTGGTGTTTGACTTTTACCCCGACTTTAAGCAGAACAAGTTCGTACCGTGGACCAACAAACTGCCCAAGTACGTCCCCGGTGGTGAGGAGCAGCTGCTGGTGTCCAACATTTACGTGCCGACGGTCGACACCTTCCGCTTGACGCACATGATCAACCTCTTTGCCAAGAACCGTCGCCCCGTGCTTTTTGTGGGCAATGCCGGCACGGGCAAGACCACCATCATTCGTGAGTACCTCCGCAATTTGTCCATGGACAGCTGGTTGACGGCCACCATCAACTTCAACTCGTTCACTGACTCTGGCATTTTGCAAAACACCATGGAACAGTACATTGACAAGCGTTCGGGCCGCACGTTTGGTCCTGCGCCGGGCAAGCGGTTGATCTACTTCATTGATGACTTGAACATGCCCTACGTGGACAAGTACGGCACGCAGTCACCGATTGAATTGCTGATGCAGCACATCAACTACGGCACGCTGTACGACCGCAAGCGGTTGGAGTTGAAGAAGGAAATCAAGGACTGCCAGTATTTGGCGTCCATGAACAACACGGCCGGTTCCTTTACCGTCAACGACCGTTTGACGCGCCACTTTGCCATGTTTGCGTGCGTCATGCCCACCGTGTCGGACATGAAGATCATTTACAAGGGTATCTTGGACGATCACTTCCGGCAAATGGACGCGTCGATCCAACAGCTCAGCGAGGTCATCATCAACGCCTCGATCGGGGTGTTGGACAAGACGCAAGTGGACTTTTTGCCCAACGCCGAGAAGTTCATGTACCAGTTCAATCTGCGTGAAATGACCGGCATCGTGCAGGGTCTGTGTTTGAGTTCGGGCAGCAAGTACCCCGGCTCAGACAAGGGTGTCAAGATGGTGCGCCTGTGGGCCCACGAGTGCATGCGTGTCTTTTCTGACCGCTTCATCACCGAGTTCGACGTGGCCAAGTTCCAACGCAACATGGTGGAGCAAACGACCAAGTGGTTCGAGCCTGTCGGCATTCGCATCGACTGGAAGCAGGTCAGTGTGTTCACCAACTTTTGCCCGGAAGTGCAACCGGCGGCTGGTGCCCCGCCACCGGCGGAAGGGACGGTCAACGGTTTCGTGCCCACGCCGTCGTACAACTACCTGCTCGAGGTGTTGACGGTCAAGTTGGAGGAGTACAATGAGAGTAATGCCAACATGGAATTGGTCTTGTTTGAGATGGCCATGGAGCACATTTGCCGCATCGCCCGCATCATTGGCATTCCTCGCGGTAACGCCCTGTTGGTCGGTGTGGGTGGCTCGGGCAAGCAAAGTTTGGCTCGTTTGGCCTCGTACATTTGTGGCTACAAGTCGGCGCAGATTGCGGTGACGGCCAACTATGGCATGAACGAATTCCGCACCTTTTTGCAAGATTTGTACAAGCGGTGCGCGGAGAAGAACGAGAGTATTGCGTTCTTGCTCACCGACACGCAAATCGTCAATGAAGGGTTCTTGGTGTACGTCAACGACATGTTGTCGTCGGGCTTCATTCCCGACCTCTTCCAGCCCGATGATTACACCGACATTTTTGACAAGTTGCGCAAGGAATTCAGCGAGTTCCGTGTGCCTGAGGTGCGTTCGCGTCAAATCGAGTACTTTATCAACAAAGTGCGCGCCAAGTTGCACATTGTGCTGTGCTTCTCGCCAGTCGGGGATGCGTTCCGTGTGCGTGCCCGCAAGTTCCCGGCCTTGGTCAACTGCACCAGCATGGACTATTTCCACGGCTGGCCGAAGCAGGCTTTGGAGGCTGTGGCGTTGCGATTCCTGGAGAAGATCGACATTCCCGACCACGTCCGTCCGCCGGCGTCGATCCACATGGCCATGGTGCACTCGTCTGTGCTCGAACAGTCCGTGGTGTACAAGAAGCAGGAGCGTCGCTACAACTACGCCACCCCCAAGTCGTTTTTGGAATTGATTTCGTTTTACGGCGAATTGCTCGAGACCAAACGCAAGGAGTTGAACCGCAAAAAGGACCGTCTCGAGAAGGGTTTGAACATTTTGCGCGCCACGGCCACCGATGTGGGCCGTCTCAAGGAGGACTTGATTGTCAAAATGAAGACGGTGGAGGAGAAGAAGGAGAGCGCGCGCTTGCTCATTATCCGAATTGGGGAAGAAAAGGCGAAAGTGTCCGAAGCCAAAGCGTTGGCCAAAATCGAAGAGGAGAAGTCGTCCGTCATTGCTAAGGATGCCGCTGCTGTGTCCGCTGAATGCGAGGCGATTTTGAATTCAGCGTTGCCCAAGATTCAGGCCGCACAGGCTGCCGTGGATGCCCTCGACAAGACGTCGTTGGTCAACTTGTCGGCGCTCAAGTCGCCCCCCGAAGCGGTCGGTCTGGTGACTCGCGCTGTGATTGCTCTGCGTGAGGGCAAGAAGAAGAGTGACTGGAAGGATGCGCAAAAGATGCTCAAGGGTGTCGACAACTTCTTGAAGGAACTCAAGGCTTTCGGCCCCGAACAAATCGTGCAGGCCAATGCAGACATTGTGATTGGAACGTATTTGCCCGATCCCAAGTTCACGCCCGAAGCCATGATGTCCGTGTCCTCTGCCGCCTCTGCCCTCTGCGCGTGGGTCATCAACATTTTGGCCTACTTTGAGGTGTGGAAGGAGACGGTGCCCAAGACGCTTGCCTTGAACGCTGCCAATGAGAAGTACGCCGGTGCTATGGCCAAATTGAAGGAGGTGCAAGATCAGGTGGCCGAAATGGAACGCATGGTGCAGCAGTTGAACGATGACTTGCAGGCCGCCATGGACGAGTCCGCGGCCGTGCAGGCGATGGCCGACAAGTGCATTCAAACGCTCGGCTATGCCGAACGCTTGGTGGGTGGGCTGGCAGGTGAGAACATCCGCTGGACGGCGAATGTGGAAGATTTGGAGAAGCGCCTCAAGAATCTGACGGGCGACACTTTGTTGGGTGCTGCGTTCGTCTCGTACATTGGCGCCTTCAACATGCAGTTCCGCTTGAACTTGTGGCAGAAGAAGTGGCTGCCGGACTTGATCAAGAAGGAAATCCCGCTGACCCCCGGTGTCGACCCCTTGGGCGTGCTGGCTGGTGACTCGGACATTTCGCGCTGGAAGTCCGAAGGGTTGCCGGCTGACCGCATTTCATTGGAGAATGGTGCCATTCTCAACGGATGCAGCCGCTGGCCGTTGATGATTGACCCGCAGCTGCAAGGTGTCAAATGGATCAAGAACCGCTCCAAGGCGTTGCGAGGCATCACCATCGGTGCCAAGCAATGGCTCACAATTTTGTCGCAGGCCATGGGTAACGGTGACACGGTGTTGATTGAGAACATTGGTGAATCCTTGGACGCCGTGCTCGACCCGATCTTGTCGCGTGCGTTCGTCAAGAAGGGCCGCAACTTGATGATCAAGGTCGGCGATGAGTTGGTGGATTTTCACCCCAAGTTCAAGCTCATCCTGCAAACCAAGTTGCTCAACCCGCACTACAAACCGGAAATTGCGGCGCAGTGCACACTCATCAACTTTATTGTGACAGAGGAGGGGTTGGAGGACCAATTGCTGGCCATGGTCGTCAACCGGGAGAAGCCGGAGCTGGAAGAGACCAAGACTCGGTTGGTGATGAGCATCACACGCCTGTTGGGCAACCTCGACGAGCTCGAGTCCGACTTGCTCGAAAAGCTCAGCAACGCCGATCCCGACCGCATTTTGGAGGATCTGCCACTGATCGAAGGTTTGGAGAAAACCAAGGCTGCGTCTGTCAGTATCGAGCAGCAGGTGAAGGAGGCCAAGGAGTCTGAAATCCTCATCAACACTGCGCGTAACGAGTACCGCATGGTGGCCGCCGACGGCTCGTGGATCTTCTTCTTGCTGATCCAGTTGGCCGGTATCGAGCACATGTACCAGTACTCGCTCGAGTCCTTTATCTTCTTCTTCTTCAAGGCCATGGACAAGACCGCGCCGTCGGCGAAAGTGGAAGAACGTGTGGCGGCGCTGATCGACATGATCCGCATCGTGGTGTACACGTGGGTCAGCCGTGGCTTGTTTGGTCGTCACAAGTTGATTCTGTGTTCACAACTGTGCTTCAAGCTGATGCGCAAGGACGTCTTGCCAGCCAAGCTGGACCAGAAGCAGTTTGAGTTCTTGCTGGTCAGCCCGGCCGTGACGGCCACACACAACCCCATGCAGGACTGGTTGCCGTTGCGCAACTGGCAGGGTGTGCAAAAGTTGATCGAACTCAACGACTTTGCCAGTTTGGGCCGCGACATGGAGGCGGCACCCAACCGCTTCAAGGAGTGGTACAACACCCAGCGTCCCGAGGCCACCGCGTTGCCCGGTGAGTGGCGCAAGATGGACGAGCAAATGCCATTTGGCAAGTTGTTGATCACGCGTGTGTTGCGGCCGGATCGTATGATTCCCGCCATCACGGACTTTGTGGCCAACACGTTGCCCATGGGCACCCGGTTCACGCAATGCGACCAGGCCAGCTCGTTCAGCGAGATTTTGCACACCACATGGCAGGACTCCAAGCCCAACACCCCCATCTTCTTCATCTTGTCCCCTGGTGCGGACCCGGTGCTGGACGTGGTCAAGTATGCCAAGAAGTCTGGCTTTGGGGACAAGTACCACAACGTGTCCATGGGTCAAGGCCAAGATGTGGTGGCCATGGAAAAGTTGGCCATCGGCCACAAGATGGGCCATTGGATTGTGCTGCAAAACATTCACCTCATGCCCATATGGTGCGCGCGCCTAGAAAAGCAACTGGACGAGTACCATGTCGAAGGCTCCCACCCCGACTTCCGCGTCTTCTTGTCGGCCGAACCGTCCAACGAAATCCCCATCGGTATTTTGGAACGGTCCATCAAACTGACCAACGAGCCGCCGCAAGGCTTGAAGGCCAACGTCAAGCGTGCGTTCGCCACCATGCCCAAGGACGAGTTCGAGTTCAAGGACAACAAGGTCAAGTCCATTCTCTTTGGCCTGTGCCATTTCCACGCCGTCGTGTTGGAACGCAAGAAGTTCTTGGCTGCTGGTTGGAACCGCGTGTACCCCTTCTCTACGGGTGACTTGACCGACTCCTGCACCGTCTTGTTCAACTACCTCGACAATGCCACCAGCGACAAGGTGCCGTGGGACGATCTGCGGTACATCTTTGGTGAAATCATGTATGGTGGGCACATTACCGACGACTGGGATCGCCGCTTGTGTCGCAGTTATCTCTTGTTCTTTATGCGTGAAGAGTTGTTTGACGAAATGGATTTGTTTCCGTTCGCCGGCTCGTTCGACATGGGCTTCCGTGCCCCGCCCGTGTTGCCGTATGGCCAGTACATCGACTACATTGACCGCGAGTTGCAATTCGACACGCCTGTGGCGTTTGGCTTGCACCCCAACGCCGAAATTTCCGTCAAGACCACGGAAGCCGACGCGTTGTTTGCATTGGTGCTCGAGTTGCAGCCACGTGGTGGTGGTGGTGAGGACGTGGCAGAGCAGAGCTCGGCGTCCAAGCTGGAAGGCATTTTGGCCATTGTCGGCGAGGTCATTGAAATCAATGACACGCTGGCCCCGCCCGAGATCAATGACGAGGACAAGGGTCCGTTCCAGAACGTCTTCTTGCAAGAGATTGACCGCATGTTGACGTTGGTCAAGGAAATCCGCCGCTCGATCAACGAGTTGAACCAAGGTTTGGAGGGTTCGTTGACCATGTCGCCGGCCATGGAGGCCTTGGAGTTCTCCTTGACCTTTCTGCGTGTTCCCGACGGCTGGCTGCGGTACGCCTTCCCGTCGCTTCGGCCGTTGCCGTCGTGGCTCGACAACCTCAAGGCGCGTGCCAACCAGCTCAAGGACTGGGCCGGCACCTACACCAGCATCCCATTGGTGACCGACATTTCGTACCTGTTCAACCCGCAATCCTTCTTGACCGCCATCATGCAAAACACGGCACAAAAGTACAAGATGGAGTTGGACAAGTTGATCATTCAGACGGAAGTCACCAAGAAGACGACCGAGGAGCTGTACAAGGCGTCGGCGCCGCAGCCGCGTGAAGGCGCGTACATCACGGGGTTGGCGTTGGAGGGGGCGCGCTGGGACAAGGAGAATGGCGTCCTGGCCGAGAGCTTGCCCAAGGAGTTGGTGGCGGTCATGCCCGTCATCAACTGCAAGGCTGCGCTGGCCGACAAGCTCAACACGTCAGACTCGTACTTGTGCCCCGTGTACAAGACGCAACAGCGCGGGCCCACGTATGTGTTCACTGCGCAGTTCAAGACCAAGGAAGATGCCACCAAGTGGGTCTTGGCCGGTCTCGTGGGTGTGCTCGATTTTGGTCAGTAAATATCCTATTGGCGGTGGGGGGTGACTTCACCGTGTCGTTTGTTTGTTTTATTTTTGTGTCTGACTGTTTTGTGTAATGGATTGTTTGTG
>Ga0255261_1000034_pt1 | contig 13865 bp, 4 predicted proteins | sample LawtaT_11_FD_189986 | JGI IMG/M metagenome (GOLD analysis project Ga0255261, IMG submission 189986) | Metatranscriptome of freshwater microbial communities from St. Lawrence River, New York, United States - Law_Law_RepA_8d (Metagenome... | ecosystem: Environmental > Aquatic > Freshwater > River ... | reverse complement strand
CTGTGCTTTTGAAATCAATTGGATCAATTGGATTGGACGCAGGAAAGCCTGACTCCTCTTAGCACCCATTTGCTGGCAGATTCGTCAGCAATTGGAATCTGCACATGAGCAACAAGTTCCTGAGGCCCATTCATCGACGTGCATGTATACAGTGGACATGCAAACGTCGCAAATCCTTTTGGCTCTATGGAACTAGAATGAGACGCAGTTACTGACAGAATTGGACAAAACGATTGCGGGAATCTCGGCGAAAGTTCCATTAAGCGTCCCTCTTTTGCGCTCCACGTGGCCCCCTCCAAAGTGCAACCCGAAATATACAACAAATCCATCGGTATTTCCTTTTCCTTAATATGACTTTCACTATCGTAACGGGACAGCTCGACCGATAAAATGGTCTCTTCCATGGTCCACCCTTTCTTGAGAGCATTCTCAATTCTGAATGCAGTAAATAAACCCCTAGGACTGTTTATTCCACCCAACCAGATGCATCTGGGCCTAGACCGAAATAAGAACTGATTGAGTTGTTCGCCACCCTTACGAAGTCGGTCCATCCAAGCATTCATGTTGCTCACGAAAGGAAGTGCAAGTCTCTGCAAAGTCAGAGGCGTGCAATTCCGGTAAATGCCACAAATATCTTGCTTGATTTGGCTGTCGCTATCCTCATCATGAGCAGCATTGAACTTGTAGCCTGCAGAGAGAATGCAGCGCAGCACTCTCTCGAAAAATACCCTGGTCTCAATGTATATGCTTTCTACAAGAGAGAGCTCATGGAGGAAAAATCCAAAGAGAAATGACGTCCTTCCTCCGTTTGCTTTGTTGTGTGCTGAAATTTTGATTTGCAACGCTCCCTTTTCAATGCATGCGGGTATCAACATCATGTATTCATTGCAAGAATCCCGCACGCTCTCCACGGCAGCGGATGATTCGAAGCTAAACGCAGACCGCGAGACTGGACGGTAGTCAGTTGTTCCAACTTTCAACAGAGCACTGAAATCTTGCACACTATCCGCTTCCAGGCCCACTGTTCTTTTCAGGCACATCGCCATTCCTCGAAATGACGAAATAAAATATGAAAATTCGGCATTTTGATAAAAACCAAATGCGTCAGCCTTATCTTGTGCAGGAAGTAGACAAAAATGCTGCTTAGCTTGGATGTAATCTGTGCTTGCCCAAACCGGTTGCTTGTACTGCTTGCTAAAAACAGCACCTGATTCCGTCAAATTGTTGCTCATGTACTTTTCAGTCAAAGTTTTTAAAACTAGAGCATCATTTGAATCCATGACTTTCCCACCGTAATTGATGGCGATTACAGAGCGTATAGCGTGAAAATTGACACTGTCTTTGGTTTTTCTCAATTCCGCTTCTGCAAACATTGCATGAACAAAACTCAATGTGCTATGGAATTCAGTGTTACTGAACTGATACTGCATATTCCAACCAGCATGTCCAAATTTTTGACGACCCACTATCAAGCTGTGCAAGAAAGAAAGTGCATACATCGTTTGCTTCCATGCTGGAAGTGCAACACTGTCATACATTTGCTGACCAATTTCATTGTAGAGTTGTACAACAGTTCCTGCTATCGTCGGGTCATTATCTTTGCTCCTATACTTCAAGCTCATTTGAAGCAATGAAATTGGAAATGAAGGAACTGATTCAGTTGTCAACCACACTCTGAATTCAGGATGGGCTGTTTCACAGGACTGAAGCAGAGTGTAAATTTCTGTCAAAATGGGAACACAGATGTGAGCGTTTTGTAGGACAAGCCACATCCTTGTGCTCATTAGCTTGGGCAAAAGTTTGATGGTAGAATCATATTCGGAGGCCAAAGCAATGATCTTTACATCAATCCGTCGTCTTTTGGAAAGTGCTGTTATTTGCATGATAAAATCGTTCGTCGAATAATGTCCTGAAAGCTGAAAAATACAAATGTTTGGAACCGACCATGAACTTAGCGAAGATTTAACTAAAGATTCCAAATCGTTACTTTCGGCAATCATATCTTTGAATGAAGAACCTAAAATAGTTTTTATGAACTGTTTCGAGCACGAAAGGGCTCGATCTTCTCTGAAAGCTCTAATGAACAACAACTTCATCCATGCTTCATTTTCCAAACTTCCAGAATTCAAGTTCAGTTGCGCAATTTCTTGAATTTCCGGTTCCTCATGATCAAACAATGCCTTCCAAAAACTGTCTTGCGCAGATAGAAGCATTTCAGGCAGCTTCTGAAAAGTAGAACAGACTCGAGAGAGTGCAATAACATTTTTCCAGACACTTTCTGGAATCCATTCTTTCGTCTTTTTCGGAATTGATTCAACGTCAAGCTGGATACCTCCATGTACCAAGAATTGTATTGCGACGGGTTCGCACAATCCACTGACAGTTCCGTACTTAAGAGCTACACTCATTGCAAGCAGGTTGCTATGAGCCTCTGTGTACCCTCTGGTATAATGGAGCAGCACAAGCTGACTACTAGCATTTATCAAGAGTGATAATCGCTTCGCGGTCAGAGAAGCTGCATCAGAGAAGCAAGTATTCGTATCATAGACCCTCAAAAATTCGTTCAATGTTGTGGAATACATGTGATCAACTTTAGACATGTTTCGAACACTGAAGAACAAGATGGCTGCGCGGGTTGCCACGGGTCGGTACTCCTCAGCAGTCTGGCTAACTCGCACCAATTGTTCAATTGTGGCTTCTCTCTTTTGAGCATTCGAAGACATTTTTGCCTGATTGCCCAGAAGCGCCTCCAGTAATGTATCGTTCTCAATAATATTACCACGTGACTCAGACAGCAACATCAGAGTATCAGATTCTATCTCTTGCTTTGACCTGTCCAAAGATTTCAGGAGCGACTTGAAAGTCTTCATGCTTTCAGTGCAATCGGGTCTTTCTTTTCTTAGAATTACATCCAACATTTGGTGTTCAAAGGACTCCAGTGAAATGGAGAAGTTGATAACTGTCATGTCAGAGTACAAAGCTGGCGTCAAAGCTTTGTAGGCAAAGTGATCCGTAGTATGGCAATACAATTTGAAATTGCTGTCTATATGTACCATCTTGTCATTAATGCTGATCGCGAATTGCGATGACTTTCGGTCAAGAAGCAGTCGTACCAAAGCCATCGCATGATCATCTAAGTGTGGATCTTGCAGAAGCAATCTGTGACCAGAAGAAACGCAACTTTCAAACAATCTTGACAAATCCTTACACGATGGTGAATGGGCCACATGAACGCTGTCATGCGATCTTTGCTTTTGGCTTGTGATCCAATGAAAGCATTGCTCCTCGGGATCAATTACGAAGACATGCTTCGTTGAACAATTCAACATGATTGCATTCTCAGTTGCCAGTTTATCATGAGCAAGTCCCTCAGCGTGCCAACGATCAATTTCATTGCTTTCCAGCATTAACGCCGCCAACGAAAAGTCATGGCTGAATGGAATGTTGTTAACCTCCAAATTCCTGTAAACTTTGTCTCGCAACAGAAAGGAACGGTACTCTTGGTTGAAGGGTGAAGAGTAATTCAACACAGCGGCGGCAACTACAGCATCACCCACAAGTCTACCACTTGCAATTTCGAATGCAGATGAGGTTACTTGCCATCGTTCTCGAATGACGGTCAAAGTTTCAATCAACTTTTGGGCGTTTTCGAGTCTTTTCTTTGTCGTGGACGTTTGAAGAACAATCTGCGCTCTCTTGGATGTCGCATCTTCGAATTGTTGTTGCAATTGTGATAGAAATGCTTGTGATTCGTCTAGGGCGCATTGAAGCATAATCTGCCGTTTGTGCATCAGTTCAAAGCTGGCCGTAGCTTCTTGAAGTTCATCAATTTTTGATCTCACATTCGACGCAGCGGAATAATAGGTTAGCATTGCATGCACCCAGCCAAATACACCTGCAGCCACTGCTGAAGCCTTGCGAGCCTTGCTGTACATGAAATCTTCATGTTCAAGATATGGTTGCATAAGTTCAATTGTTTCTGCATTGATTGCTTCCTTCTTAAAATTTTGAAGAGTTTCAACAAAACGGTCGTGCTTCAAAAGTGCAAAGGCCTGAGACCAAGAGTCTTGGAAAAATTTCTTTCCATCTCTTTCAATCATCTCGATTTTTTGTATTGGGCTGTGAAACAACAGTAGGACCGTATCAAATATTAATTTAATGACTGTCGGGGGATTTTTAAATGTCCTCATCGTTATGAAATCTTTTGGTGTTAAATTTGAAAGACTTCTTTCTGCCTCTTCCAAAACTGGGGCAGCGGAGGCCAATCCATCATCGCAATGCTTTCTGTCCGTTTCGAGTTTTTTCATAGCTTCGTTAAAACTTTCTGTTGAGGCTTGAAGTTGGTGCTTATTTTTCTCAGCTATAGCAGTCAAGCCTCCAATTTTTGACAACAGCTCTGAAATGTTGAACTGAATTTTGTTCAGAGATTCATCTCGAATTTCTGTTTCCTTAGCCAAAATATGTGCACGTTGCTCCGTGTCATTCAAACATGCCAGGGCCTTTTGAATTTTAACATTATGTGCAGTAAATTGCGAGATTTTTGTTTCAAAAATCGATGAAAAATAATCCAAGAATGACATGTACGTTTTAGAAGAAGTTGATTCAACCCTTTGACCCTTCAATGCCTCATATTCTCCAGCGCATGTTGACATATCTGTATGTATTCCAGCCAAACAAACGATGAGTCTTTGTTTGGTTTCATCATCAACTGTCAGTTTCACGAGACCGAGCATTTTTGAAGCAATACTTTTCAGCGCTACAGATGGCCATTCTCTAACAAATATGCTTGAAATCGCAGAAAATATTCCTGGGTATTTGATGTGATACTCATCAAGGTCATCATCATGAGCACGGTTGATGAAAAACACCAAGTGCAAATTATATTTCACTCTCGCTAAAAAAAAAGACCATATACTGGAACTCAGATCTTCTGAAGTTGGGTACTGCCGTTTGAATGCTCCCCGAAGGTCTGAAATTATGTTGTCAATTTCTTCCTTGATAAACATACCAGGAATTTCAGTAACCCTCAAAAAATGAGAGAATTGTGATGCTAGTTTCGCATTTGAAATGCACGATTCATTTATCAAACAAGCAATCTTCGAGTTCTCGAGACCTGCTCTTTTAAATGCTTCTTTCCATGTTTCAAGATTCTTTTCTTCATTAAAATCAAGTCTTGCAATTCTGTGACCCAATATGAATGATGCCAACTTGGCTAATGTTCTTTTCCCTGTATATACCCTTCCGACTAATGCAACGGGATTGTTTGGATGAGACAATGCCCTGCAAACTCGCAACAGATGATCCACTGCAAAGTCAAAAGTCATAAACTGCAGAGGATCATCAACTGCACTCGCATCATAGGCAGATGCTGCATCTTCTATTTGAGACAGCAGCTTTCCAGATGATTTAATCATTTCGTATTTTTTTGCAGAGTTGCAGAGGCATCCAAATCTCACGAAAGTTTTGTCGTTGTATTTCAATTCTGATGAAGCATCTTTTTTCTTCTGCGATTTTGTAGATAAAACTGGATTCGATTTGTATAAATCTGGTGTGTTCAGGAAATTAGCATGAGTCAAAATGGCTTGTTGGACAACAGCAACATCCCGTTGACTCGACATTCCATCTGTAAGAACTCTCATGCATTCGTTCTTCCACAGCTCAAGGAGGTAAACCCAAGACACTACATCTTGCGCGTCACACATCATTATGCCTCTGACCACGTTTGAAATCAAATGAATGCAATTAGTTCTTCCAGTCGCCTTGCCGACAGCGGAGCTACCTTTGTTTCCATTGGTTTCGACAACTTTCAGGCGATTCATTAGCACGATTGTGCGCGTCACAAGTCCAGGCACGAGCATTAAAACATCTGCTCTGGAATTTTTTGATGTTGAAAAATATTCTGTTAAAGAGGAGGAAAATACTGCTCCAGCAGCGTCTGCATTCAATTCTGACAAATAAATAATTTGAAAAAAAGCGCGTGTTCCGCGCTGATAAATTTGCATCAGTGCTCGTTGGAAAAGGAGCTGCACCGACAAATCTCACATTTTTGATCGCATTCCATTCTGATCTTACAGATGCATCGGTGTCCCAAAATCCTCCATCCCCAAGAAGTTGCCTCAAAAATTCTGCAGGAGATTCGACTTGATTTTTTTGATTGTCTTGAATCCTGAGACAGTAAAGGTCATCAACAAAATACACACACGTCTGCTCCCCTGAAGGCGCAAAAATTTTGCCCGGTTTTCGCACGAGTGAACTTGTAATCAAGTTTTGAACAATTGATACAGCTTGATGCGACTCAAATAAAATTGATTTCACTTGATAATTTTGCATCGATAATCGTTGCTTAAAATTGTCAAGTAAGGAAGTCTTCCCACAACGCTCAAGACCGGTCATAAGAGTGGACTTACCGGATTTCAGAAAGGAAGATGACAATGTTTGATACCGAATGAAATCAGCAGTTGGTATTATCATTTTTGCGTTGTAGTCGAGCAATTTTGAGAGTCCCGAATTCCATTCTGTCACATATTTTTTACATGGATAAAATACGAAGTTTGTTGTGTCCAGAATGAAATCAAAAATTGTCCCCTCGGACGGAAGTGATAGACGAGCATGCGTGATGAGCGACGAATTAATAATGGCTCTGCCTGAATCATCAAGAGCGGCTCCATATCCCCAAGCAAAGCAAAATGCGTACATGCGAAGGATTGACTGACTGTCAAAATTAAAGTTCGACGTCTTGGCAGCATCAATGAAAGACTCAAGCAAAGATGTCACAGCAGACATTTTGCTCCAAACGCATACATCCATCATTGAGACGCATTCTTTTTCAATGCTATAAATCAATAGCGTGAGGTACGATTTGGATAAATTTGCCAAAGAATCTATCGCAAAAGAAGGACCATTTTTAAGAACCCATGTGTCGAAAATTGAGTGATGGCTGATTGATCGGCTACTGACATGAACAACATTGAAAACAGAAATGCTGGAAGGGGAAGCAAGCTTTAGGCAATCTGTTTCAACGACTAGCTGTAGGGTGCGGTTTTGGGTTTCTGAAATTCCAGTTTGTAATTTATTCTTCTCTAGAAAAATGTGAATTTGATCCATCCAAAACCCTTGGGCCGGACCGTCCATTATAATCCATTGACATGCATGTGCGTATCTAGTCGAGCTTGCTCGTTTGAGAATAGAAATAAGAATTCCTGGATTTCCGTGATCTTTTGATTCTGTTCCTCCGAACAGCCATTCATGAGAAATTGCGTTAGGGTATATTCTCGAAACAGAATGCTTGGTTTCTGCATTTATCAAGCTGATGTAGGACAGAGCGACTTCAAAGGCCAGCGTCTTTCCTACCCCAGTTTCTCCAACAATCAGCGTTCTGTTGCTTGTTTGCAGAGCATCAATTATCTGGCAAATGTTTTTGGTCAAATGAGCGTTACTTTGAATGGCGTGTTTTTCTTTCAGGATATTTGTGACAAGTTCTTCCATGTTTGCATCAAGTTGGTCAGGCGCAGGCCCTACAATGTCTAGAAGCAATGATTGAAATAGTGGAAGCTGACCTTCATCAAATTTGGGAGCGTACACTTGTAGCAAAGCTGTATGCAACGATGAAATTTCGGTTGCCGCATTCGCAGTTGTCAAATGTTCAAATTTGTTCAGTAGCCTTAACAAGGACCTCAGTCCAAATGATCGAGCAGATTCCTTGCCAAATATATCTTTCACGGATTTTAATACCAGACCAAGTTTTTTTGCTGAGACTGCCCGGGTCGTCTGCACCAATTGTGATGAGCTTTAGCTTAAGAAGTGCATCAATATCTGGTTCACATAGGCAGTGCGCTCTGAAGCAACTCTTTAAATAGGTGGAGAGTTTGAAATTTGAAGACAAGTTTGAAGAAACAACAAAAAAACCACATCGAGGATCAACAGTCACAATCTCTCCTTCAGTGAACATGATATGGTCTTTTTTCTCTCTCAATGCAGAGAAAACACATTGGACATTTTGAGCGAACAAGCTTAAAATGCTCTGCGACATTGAATCTATATTTTTGTAGCAGCACCAAGTTCCGCTTGATGCAGTTCCAATATTCGATTTAGATATCGCTTGGAAGTCCAAATTGAGAGCACAATCAACACATTGAACCATCTTTCCAATAAAACATGCCAAACTTTTGATTGTTTCTGTTTTTCCGGTTTCGGCATGTCCCAAAAGTAACGTGCCATTGAAAGCAGCCAGACTTTGTATCATATGGTAATATGCTCGCTCCGAATTTGCAAAAACAAGAATTCGACCCTCAGCTTTGAGATATTCATAAGTGTATCGAAAATCTTTGCCTCCGATGGACGCTGTGCAACTACGATCGTCATCACTCCAATACACTCGCCCCAACCTCTGCCAGTCGAAGTCTTGAATTTGGGAAACTCTTTTACGAATCAACTCTTCAACTGCATCCTTGAGATATGATTGTGTTGCAATCATCAACTCCAACGCTTTCAATTGCCCAGCAGACAATGAATTTGGGCGCAGTTGCCTTAGTCTCATTAAAGTTTGATACGTTGTAGCGACTTTCTTTGAGATGACAGTGAGCGCTGTCTTGTCCATTTTTGACTTATAAATGGCTTCGTGCACTTCTCGAGTCCAAATCGATTGCAAAGCAACCACTCCAACCTGAGAATGCACCTGACTTACATAGTCTGATACATGGCCTGAAACCAATTCATCGATGGCATTTGCCAACGCACCTTTCAGACTTTCTTGCATTTCGATGACCGTTTTAGTTAGCCAGTCCTCCAAATGGCCTGTGACGGCAATCGCTGTTCCAAAATGCACAGTTTCTCCGCCAGTTGTGACGAGGCCAACAATCGACAAGAAATTTGGTAGCTCTTCGAGCAAAATTCTGCGGCAGCCTGGGAATACCAGCTGCAAATTGCATTGTAGCAAAGTAGAATCTCTAGAATTTGCCATCAAATCAAGAATGCAATGATCCGAGACAAAATAGAATCTGGGGAATGCGCTCCGTTTTTGATCCAGATAATTAGACATACTCTTAAAAACTAATTGCAATTGGGACATGACAACGGGCAAGAAATTTTGCAACCAATCTGATCCAATGCAACACTGAACAACTGATGTCACTTCACAAACCTTTTTCATTGTTTTCAAATAGTTTCTATCGACTGCATGAAATCTCTTTGCTTCCGTTGGTAATTTTCTTGCTACATCAGTCATACAATAAGCTGCTTCTAGCCAAAGCGCTTGAGCTACCAGCCATTTCTCCAGAATGTCACGAACGTTTGAAAGCTTTGAGATCCAAGAGTCCAGGTCCTCTTTAAAAGGAAGGCTGTAAGTCGACATTGCCAATTTTTGCAAATTAGTTTGTGAATCCTCGAGTCTCATGAGCAGATCGGAAACTTGAGAAGACTGAAGCAGTATATTCCCATCTGCTTTGTGTGCCGCAAAATTCAAGTGCTCATCATTCCATTCTTCAATGATGTCATTCAGCTGCTTCTCAATGCTCAACTCTTCTTGAGCATTGTCATGAATAGTTTGGACCTCTCTTTTGTTCAAATGCAACTGAAGTGATAACACAGTTCGCAGCACAACGGAGTCTTGTTGCATTTGAAATGGGATTCCCAAACCTTCCGCGCAAGCTGCCAACAAAGTCCAGTGTCTCGAGCGAATGGCTTTTGAAGAAATTAGATGGAGTATTGAGGATGCATTCATAAATGCACTCAATTCTGAAGAAACCTCGACGAATACTGGCCAAGTTTTTAAAGCAGGAGCAATTAATGATCGATTCCGATCGGCATCCGAAAGTTTGTTCAAAATATTTTGAACATTTTGCACAACGTCACTCCAAACAGTCTCACCAAATGCAGACAGCATATGAAGAGTTTCTTGGTAAAATTGATGCATGTATCGAATCATATCCAGGGACTTGCCAACTGATTGAATTTCAGGGAAAATCGTAGGGTTCAAATTGAAAATGCGTTCCCCCATGTTGAGCTCGGCTATTTTTTCCAAATGCACATCAATTTGCGCTTGAAATTTTTGCAAGCACAACATCGCCTCTACATGATTCATCAATGGATTGCAAGGCCCATTGTTTTCATACTCAGATCGAAACTCTCTGCATGTCCGCTGAAACTGCTTCACAGATAGTTGTAGCTCGTTTTTAAGAGAAGTTTGTACAACATTGAGCTCTTGTTGAAGATTGATTGCCAAGTTCCCAACATTTCCCCATTTTTTCCTTAAAGCCAAAACAGCATCTTCCTCCTCTGACGGTACACGTACTCCAAACTTTTGAAGCACTTCAAAATGATCTTCTACAGGATTTATCATCACTTCGATCTCGTGATCCTTGTCCCTCATTTCTTTGATGTTATGCCATGCAACTTTCAGTGTTTCAAATGTTGATACTTTGATGTCGAGTTTCTTCACAAATTGGTCCATAATTACTTGCAATTCATTGAGTAGATCTCTTGCTCTGCTATGAAGACTCTTTCCAAACATGCTTTTCCAAGCAGAGGCTTCTGCTTTTAAAGAATTTTTGAGCGAAGCAGTCTCCAGCGACATGCATCCAATATTGTGGACTGGGGCAATATCTGCAATTTCTTTCTCAATTTGGAAATATTTACGTATTTGTTCCTCAAAGTTGGACAAACTCGGCTGGGTCTTCAAAAATGATGTAAATGCGTGAGCTTTGTCATCTTTCCACAAATAATCATACTTCCGAAAAGCTTGAAGGTATTCCAAAACTTGTCGTTTGCTTCCTTCTATCGATCCTGTGAGAAGGAGCACAACCTTGACCAATACCTTGTCCTTCGCTATCTCCTCATAAAAAGTTTTTCTTTGACTGTGTTGTTTTTGATGGGAGCAGTCTGCCCAGAGATAAACGTCTTTAAGACACCAAATAACCAGCAATGCGCATTGATTAATGGCGTTTTGAATGTCTTCAAGGGATGGGCTCATTGTGACATTTGGCACAGACAACTCTACATCAACATCAAAAAAGGGACGTTCAACAAACAAAAATCCTCCTGTAACTCTGCTTCCAAGCCTCTTCTTCAAAGCTATGAATGAATTTTTTGTTGCATTCAATATTGCAACATACATCTTGTCTGCGAAATGATCGATAAAATTATCAACATCATCTTTGTCTATCAACGGAGGAGCACCATCAAACTGATAACGATGTAGCAACGGAATTACGTCCAGAACAGCCCTTTCGACGAGTCCATTTTTCGACACAAGTTCTTCTACTTTCTCGCGTATTGATTTATCTTGCAAGGAAACGAATTGCTCCAGAGTGAATGAAGCATCAGCAGGCAGAGTTACAAAAATCATTCTTGATATTTTCTTGACATTTATGGATATTCTATTGTCAATGATTTCGTTGATTTTGTTAACCAGTTCTTCAAATTTATGAAGACCGTTGTGCAGTCGGCTCAAGTATCCATCGATATTCATACTTTGCCAGGTCAAAATCTGAAGACCAGGTCCAAATATTCGCAGCAAATCATCCAAGTGTGGGGTCAAAATCGCTCTTGTCACGACAACGACTTTTTCACAAATTCTGCTGTACTCATCCACTGCAAATGAAAGCTGATAATAGTAATACTTGAATTTATCCTCTTGTTGAAGAATAATTGCAGCCGATTCCGGAATTTCAAACTTCATTCTTTGAAGCGCTTTTGCTTCACGAATCAGTTGCATGATTTCAGGATCAAAGTTGACATGCAACTTATTTTCAAATGGACTTTCAACTAGCAAAGTGGCAAGCAACCCCGTTTTTGCATTGTCTACAGATTTGAGCCAAGCTTCATACCACAAGTGTTCAAATTGTACCAATGCTCTAGCGACTCGGTTGTAAGTTCTAATTACATTTTTAGAATCGGGATTGTTCTGAATCAAAGGATTGTCTTTAAACATTATCATGGGGTCCTCTATTCGCCGAAGCAGCATTTGGGACCACATGATGTTTCCTGCTACAGGTGGAATATTTCTGGGGAAAGGTGGGCTAGTTTTTTGAGATTCATAAATTTGCTGGACTTGAGCGAGATCCAACCCATATTTGTGAAAAATGACAGAATATTTCGACTCCAAATCAGATTTCAATGAATCCCTTTGAATAATGGATTCGAATGTGTGCAGCATTTGAAGTGCGTGCTCTGCGCTTGATATTCCTTCAAATGATCGATCAATGAAAGATTGAATATCGACCTCCAATTCAGCAACTGCTGCATTGAAATCGATAAAATCTCGATCAAAGGTCGTTTTTGTCAAATCGAGCAAATGATATTTTTTTGGCTGAAATTCAATGTAAGTGTCTGAAAAGAGTGAACAATACCCAGCAAGCCATCCACATTCTGCCGCGATAATTGGGAAAACTGATGTATTGTTGTGAAAAGCGATTGCAATTTTCCCAACCGACGGCAAAGTAGATCCAATCGAGCAAAAACACTGGCTTCATTGATTTCTGGGCTTTTCCCTTTGCCTTGATGGGCTACCTTCGATACCAACATCTTGTATTGATCTCGAAACAGATCACAAATCTTGATCCCGCAATCTAAGTTATAGTGTAGTTCAGAATAAGGCTGTGCCCAAATCAGGCCAGGAGAGCTCAGTATTCGAGAGGCTGCTTTGATAATCTGGTTACATATCTTCACCAGCAATGTTGTGATTCTCTCTCCGGTGTTGTATGACCTCGAAATTTGTATCATTATCTTGATATTGTTCATAATGTTTGGAATGCAATCGCTGAGGTGCTGCCAGGATGATCCACTGTATAGCGGTTCGGTAAAATTTTCGACCACTGACAGATACTTCACATTGTCTTTAGCCTCGTTCAAGGCATCTGTCAGCCTCCCATCAAGCGCTTTCCATTTTTTAATAAGTTTGCCCTTTGAGTAATTGAGGTTAACGAGAATGTTTCGAAGTTCCTTGCTTTTCAGTTGCTCTGATATCAGCTGAAGATTTTGGTTCCTACGCCTCCAATATTCCATTTCAACATCAGGTCCAGAATCTTCTTCGTCCTTGCGCTCTGAATCTTGAAGTACTTCTTCAATTTGTTCAATCCATACGTCAACCAGCCTTTCACAAGCAGCAATGTAATCCGCTTTCACAGCGTTCTCATCGGATTTGCTTTTGGCTAATTCTTCAGGTTTATACTCCATTCGTTGCAACTCCAAGCCTCCCTTGATGCTTCTTGAAGCGTCAGAAAGTGAACCAGAAATGTTTCGCATAGATTTTAACAATTGTTGCCTTTCGTCCTCAGTGCAATCGCCCCAGATAGAGCACTCCAGAGGCATCATTGGCAGGAATACCTCTTGAAGTGCAACTTGAGCACTTTGGATCATGCTTTTGTTGAATTCAGCCACATGGACGCTGTCTTGAATTCTGGCGCCAATTGGTCCGTCTTTTGATCGATAGACACAGACCAGTTTCCCCTTATTTTGCACTAGCCCATCGTCGCAAGTCATGCAGAGGACTTCCGTTTGCGGTAGCTTATTCTCAGCACCTGACATTGCAGTCGATTCCCTGGTCGGTGGGCCAGGCTGCTCTCGGTGGTCTTGCTGTTGAATACCATGCTTGATAAAGAAAAACAGTCTGCTCGGGTTTGAATGAGAGGCAAAGCCTGCCAAACGACCTGACGCATAGGAATCAACGCTCAAGAGTTCCCTGAATTGGTTCTCTGTTGAGCCTATGAGAGCCGATATTTGATTGGAAATCCATGATATCAAATCATTTTCCAAGCTCATGGTATTCTCCAACTTGGCGCTGCAATATGAGAGTTCCAATCACTTAACTACGACAGCTGCGAAACCCTAAAACAAAAAAAACAGAGTGAAGCATGAAGGGGCGACTCAAT
>Ga0255261_1000026_pt1 | contig 14331 bp, 1 predicted proteins | sample LawtaT_11_FD_189986 | JGI IMG/M metagenome (GOLD analysis project Ga0255261, IMG submission 189986) | Metatranscriptome of freshwater microbial communities from St. Lawrence River, New York, United States - Law_Law_RepA_8d (Metagenome... | ecosystem: Environmental > Aquatic > Freshwater > River ... | reverse complement strand
ATCCCTAGCAACATGGCAGCGTAAAAAACTGCTCGCCACATTTTTTTTTTCTACTTCTTCAGACCAAATATTGATTGATTCTGAATTCTTGCACGCACACACACACACGAGAAGGAAAAGGCAGTTTGAGACCGCTTCTTTGCTTTTGTCTTTGCACAGCGGAGTGAGAGAGAGGAAGTTTTCATTGAGCTCTGCAGTGTGTCTTCTTTGTTCTTTGTTTTTTATTTTATTTTTTTGTTCCGGCTGAACACACCAATCTCCAATGACTGATCAGCGGATCGCATGGGTGCGTGACAAAGTGTGCACGGCCCTGGGTATTACAGACAAACAATTCTTGCAACTAGAGAATCCCCAACCTGGTCAAGATGCTTCTTTGAAGGACCTTACAGAGCTCTTTGACAGCGATGTGGCTGGCGGTTGCATTTTTTACAGTTTGGTGGATCTCGAAGAAGTGGAAGTGGAAGAAGAGATTCTTGTGCCTGCGCCCAGTACCACACCTCCAGTCTCAGCTTCAGCTACACTTGATGGCACAGCCGAGGGACAAGAAGCAGCTGGTGCCACGACAACTGCCACCACCGACATATCTGCTTCCGCTCCAGCAGATTGCAGTGAAGCCCAACCGCAAAATGAAGCCACACCTGCTGCTGGCGACGCCGCCATGGAGGTGCCTACCCCCGCATCCGCGACAAACCAACAAGACTCAGGGCAATCCAGTAGTCCAGTGGAGCACACTGAAGACGCAGCAGAAGCAGCAAGCCATGAACCGAGCAATGCCAGTCCATCAGTAGAAGCGCCACCTGAGAAAACAGAGCCGTCCATGATTAAACAGATCATCAAGGTCAAGAAAATCATTGAGAACAAATCCGCGCACATGAGCGTTTCTGGTATTCCTGTCTCTGTGGCTGGCACCAACGCGGTGTATTTTCTGAAGCTTCGATCGGAGCCAGTGCCACACTGTGATAGTCCTGCAGATGCCCGCGCCATCATGACTGAGCACGTGGAGTGGGAGTTTGTCAACAAGCAATCGCTGCAATTGCTCGAGCGTGCCATCTCGCTCATCTATCTGCCGCTGCTCTCAGGGCAAGCCGAAGAAGGCTCAGAGCCCACAAAGACAGATGCTGTCGATTCAGGACTCTCCGAAGAGTTTCTAGTGGCACTGCGCAAGTTTGCCAACCATTTGCGCCGCACCATCCAACAAGTCGAAGGCGATGTGAAGCTGCGCATGCCCCAACTGACATCCGCCACTCTTGGCAATGTAGAAAAGTGCTTGTCCGATCCAGAGACATTGAAACAGTTGGAGAGCGTGCTTGAGTCATGGACGCAGACCATGACCACCGTGGTCGAGCAGATGTTACGCAAAGTCCCATCAGGCCCTGGGCCCCTGGCAGAGATTGAGTGCTGGATTGAACGCAGCTCCACTCTGACGGCACTTTCTGAGCAACTGGACTTGCCACTGGTCGCTGATAGCTTAGCCGTACTCTCTCGTGCAAAGGTGGCTGGTCTGTCTTCCTTCCAGTACCATCGCACTGAGCTCGCCACATGCCAAGCCGAAGCCAAAGACAATGTCAAGTTTCTCTCCACACTTGAGCGCCATTTCAAGAGCATTGCGCACTGCCAGACCTTTACTCAAGCAACAGAGCTGCTGCCTTCCCTGCTGAATGCAGTACGCATGGTGTGGATCATTTCCCGTCACTACAACACCGATCAACGCGTCGTTCCTCTGATGGAGCGTATTGCTTGGCTCTTGGTCGACAAAGTCAGCCGCCGTATCAACATCCGCACCATCTTTCGCCAACCCCCTGCTGCCATTATTGCCGTTTGTTGTGAAGCACAAACGATGTTGCGAGCATGGGAGTCGAGCTATCTGGAGGTGCGCCACAAGATTGAACTGTCGGACCGTGATGAACGATGGGAATTCGATCGCTCGCGGCTGTTTGATGCCACCAACTACATGGCTGCCTTCTTGCAAGACCTTCACGACATTGCACAGGTCATCCAAGAATTTTACAACATTTTTGGTGACGAGCTTAAGTCGGTTACAGGCAATCCCCAGATGATCGATGATGTCATTGTGCGCGTGCGTGGCTTGCTTGATCCATTGGAGACTGTCGACTTTGACCCCACTGAGCGCCGCAATTCTACACAATGGACAAAGGTCATGACCAGCTTCCGTGAGCAAGTTACCCGAATTGAAGGCGAGGCTCGATACTTTATCGATGCTTCTTTCCGCTCGCTGCGTTCTGCACAGGGTGCGTTTGACATGCTGCAAAACTTCCAAGACATCAAGACACGCGAAACAATCACCACACAACTGGCTCTCAAATATGACGACGTGTTAGAGAAGTTCAGCCAAGAGCTTGACACCATCGAGCGACTCTTCCAAGAGCAACGTGACAATCCACCCTCGGGCCGCAATCTGCCTCCTGCCTCCCGCGCCATTCGCTGGGCTCGCGCTCTGTTCCTTCGCATGAAAGCCACCATCTTGCGCTTCCAAATTAAACCGGAGCTTTTGAAGACAGATCGTGGATCTAGTGTCAGTCAAAAATATCTCCAGATTGGTCGCTCTATTCGCACGTTTGAGCAAGAGCGTCATACAGACTGGAAGACGCGAACTCTGGCACAGCTGCCTGAGCTGTTGAAGCAGTCGATCATTATCCGAGATGACACTCTGCCGACGGATGCGCTGGTGGCCCAGTCTCGCTTCAAAGTCAACTATTCAATGGAGTTTAAGCACATTATCGCCGAGGCTAAACACCTGGACGGTCTGGAAATGGAAATTCCCGAAATTGTCGTTAATGTGACCTTGCAAGAAGAGCGCCATCTGACTTACGTTGACAGCCTTAACAAAATGCTTGCGCGTGTGCATAGCGCACTGGGTGAGCTGGACCAGGCCACCGAGCGATTGCTGCGCGAACAATTGAAAGACTTGGGCCTTGTGCTGTTGCCTGGCCTGAAGCGCCTCAACTGGAGCTCCTTGGGCATTCTCGACTATGTGTCACGCTGCAATCAAGCACTGGAGACCTTCACCAGTGTCTTCAACAGTGTCAGCAAGACGGCAACCGACATCGAGGCTGTTCTGCACAGTTTTGAAGCTGCCTCATTGTGGAGCCAGTACATCATGACAGACGCTGAGCAAGTCAAGGATCTGGCCGACTGCAGCTCGTTCGTGCCCGATTTGAAAGAGTATTGCGACTCGATTGAGCGCCTGAGAACCAACTGCGTGGAGCGCTTGGCCCGCAAATACCAAAGCATCGGCCCGTTGCTCACCAAGGTGGGCGTGAATCTCATTGGTGCTGGTGCGGCGAAGAGTCCGTTGATGCAAGAGTACTTTGCGTACTGGGAGCGCCGCATCTTTGCCTCGCTCACCACCATGGTGCTTACAAATCTCAACAACCTTGTCAAAGTGATGAAAGCTGTGCACATTCCCATTTTTCGTGTTGATGTATGCCTGTCTGCGCCTGATGTGGTGTTGTCACCTTCCTTTGGTGAGGTATACCAGCTGCTCTCTCGTATGTTCCACAATATGCTGGATAGTTTGAAAAGCTTCCCTCGCTGGATGCATGGCACTTGTGATCTCACTCCGCCTTTGTTTGTGGAGGGTGAAGATGAGCCCATCATTTTTAGCTTTTACGACGATATTTCTCACGACCCTGCTCTGGCAGTGGCTGTCAGCTCGCTGGATGCTCTCATCCAAGGTGCTTTTCAACGCATCAATAAATTTTTGCAGCGTTGGCGTCGTTATCGCCCATTATGGAAACTGGATCGCACCATCACTGTGCAAAAGTTTGCTGGCAAAACTCCCACTTGCGCTCAATTTGACGAAAAGCTGCAATTTTATGCTCGTTTGGCTGATGATATTCGCAGCAACACTGCAACCAAAGATGTGGCCTTTGTGCGTCTGCATATTTCACCTCTGATTGAAGTGGTGCAGAGTAGTGCGCTGTCGTGGGTGGTGAGCCTGGGTGCGTCCTTGCGCGAGTCTATTGTCGGCCGCACAACCCAGCTCAACGAAATGATGCAGAAATGGCGTGATGACTTGGCCCGCAAGCCCGAAGACTTGGAATCGCTCAAGTTTGTTTTGCGCACCATTGCAGACATCCGCGATTACAACATGAATGCCGAGCTGCAATATCTTGATTTGTTGGAGCGCTTCCGAACACTGCGCATGTATTCATCCATTGAGTACACCGAGGCGGATGAAACTGCCGTCAAGGAGTTGCCTGACAAATGGGCCGCCCTGTGCCAAGCCGCGACGGATGTTGACGATACCCTGGTTGCTGTCAAGCGCCGCTTTACAAAGACCACCTCCAAGCAAATCACCGAGTTTCATTCGCAAACCGATGAATTCCAAAGTCGATTTGAGCGCGAAGGTCCCGCGTCTGTCAGCTCTAATCTGGATGAGGGTCTTCGCTTGCTGAAGAAGTTCAAGGAAGAGCTGCGCACACTGGAGGCGCAGCGCAGTCAGCTCAACGAAGCACAGCAGCTGTTTGATTTGCCTGGCACCACCTACAATGGGATGACTGCGGTGAGCTCCTTCATCAGCCAAATGGACCTGGTGTATACTTTGTACGAGCAGCAGCGTGCCGCGCGTGAAGGTTGGGCTCAAGCACTATGGAGCAACCTGAATGTGACAGTGCTGCAGGATGGCATGAATGACTTTACTGCGCGTGTTCGCAAATTCCCCAAGGAAGTCAAAGAGCTGCCTGTGTGCAAGGCCCTCGAGGCGACCTTGACCGAGTTCAAAGACTCGATTCCATTGTTCCAAGATTTGAAAAATGAATCTCTGCGCGATCGGCACTGGAAGCAACTCATGGAGGCCACGGGCACCACGTTTGACATGAATCCACAGACCTTCACCCTGGCCAAACTGTTTGAGATGCAGCTGCACCGTTTTGCTGACAAAATTGCCGATATCACAACGTGTGCCATGAAAGAACTCAGCATAGAAAAAGGCCTCAATGAAGTCAAAGATACTTGGCGCGTGACTGAATTCACGGTGGCCAAGTACATGCAAGGCGATTTGGACAAGGGTTTTGTGTTGGGCACAACAGAAGACATTACGTTGCTCTTGGATGACAACACCATGAGTCTGCAGAGCATGACGGCGTCTCGCTTTGTTGGTCCCTTTGTCGAGCAAGTGCGCTTGTGGGAAAAGCGCCTTTCTAGTGTGGCCGAGGTGATTGATGTCTGGATTGTTGTGCAGCGAAAGTGGCAGTATCTGGAGGGTATCTTTTTGGCCGGTGACATTCGCCAGCAACTGCCCAACGAAGCCCGTAAATTCGAAGGCATCGACAAAGCATTCAAGAAACTCATGCAAGAGACGGCGCAAAAGAAGAATGTGCTGGACACGTGCATTGTTGAGGGCCGATATGCTATGTTGCAGCAAGTGCAAACTGATCTGGATGGATGTCAAAAGAGTTTGAACGACTATCTTGATGCCAAGCGCAATGCCTTTCCTCGCTTCTTCTTCATTTCTGATGATGAATTGTTGTCCATTCTTGGCAGCCACGAGTGCACGTGTGTACAGGAACACATGATCAAGATGTTTGACAACATTTCTGCGCTGCGTTTCGGTTCTGGTTCCAGCAAGAATATCGCCAGTGCCATGATTTCGGCCGAGGGAGAGGAAATGCTGCTCCGCCAAGCCATTACTGCTGAAGGGCGTGTGGAAGATTGGATGACTGACATTTTGACCGAAATGCGCCGCACCAACAAGCTCATCACCAAAGAAGCCATCTACCGCTACATGGAGAGCGGCGCGCGTACAGACTGGATCACCGGCACTCTGGGCATGGTGGCATTGGCTGGCTCACAAGTGTGGTGGACATGGGAGGTGGAAGATGTCTTTTCTCGCGTCTCACAAGGCGATAAAAAGGCCATGAAGGTGTACAGCAAGAAATTGCATGGCCAAATCGACGAAATGGTTTTCAAGGTGCGCCAAGACCTGACCTCTAACGAACGCAAGAAGCTCAACACCATGCTGATTGTGGATGTGCACGCACGTGACATTGTCGATCGCTTTGTGCGCGATAGCATTTTGGATGCCCGCGAATTCGAATGGGAGAGCCAACTGCGCTTCTATTTTGACAAGAGCACCGATGATATTGTCATCCGTCAGTGCTCTGGCTCGTTCGGCTATGGTTACGAGTACATGGGCCTCAACGGCCGCCTCGTCATTACGCCTTTGACCGATCGTATCTATCTCACCATGACTCAAGCCTTGTCCATGCGCTTGGGTGGTGCTCCTGCTGGCCCTGCTGGCACAGGCAAGACAGAGACGGTGAAGGATTTGGCCAAAGCCATGGGTTTGCTCTGCGTGGTCACCAACTGTGGTGAGGGTATGGACTTTAAGGCTGTTGGCAAGCTGCTTAGTGGTTTGGCGCAATGCGGTGCTTGGGGTTGCTTTGACGAGTTCAATCGTATCGATGTGTCTGTGTTGTCTGTGATTTCTTCGCAGCTCAAGACACTGCAGCATGGCTTGATTATGGGCTTGAAGAATCTCCAATTCGAAGGCTCTGAAATTTCCTTGGATTCTCGCGTGGGTGTGTTCATCACCATGAATCCTGGTTATGCTGGCCGTACTGAGCTGCCTGAGAGTGTCAAGGCCCTCTTCCGTCCTGTAGTCGTGATTGTGCCAGACTTGGAGCAAATTTGCGAGATCATGCTCTTCTCTGAAGGTTTCTTATTGGCTTCCGTGTTGGCCAAGAAGATGACGGTGCTCTACAAACTCTCCCGCGAACAATTGTCCAAGCAGCATCACTACGATTTTGGTATGCGTGCGCTCAAAGCCGTGCTTGTGATGGCGGGTGAACTGAAGCGTGGCTCACCCAACTTGGACGAGGATGTGGTACTCATGCGTGCCCTGCGAGACATGAATTTGCCCAAATTTGTGTTTGAAGATGTGCCTTTGTTCTTGGGCCTCATTCGCGATTTGTTTCCTGGCCTGGATTGCCCTCGTGTGCGCTATGAAAACTTCAATGCGGCTGTTGAGCAAGTGTTGGCTGATGGCAAGTACATTGTACTGCCACATCAAGTTGACAAAGTTGTGCAGCTGTATGAAACCATGCTTACGCGCCATACATCAATGGTGGTGGGTGGCACGGGTGGTGGCAAGTCGGTGGTCCTGAACACTTTAGCGCAGGCGCAGACCCGCCTCGGATTGCCCACCAAGCTGTACGTCCTCAATGCCAAAGCCATCAACATTTCCGAATTGTATGGTGTGTTGGACCCAGTAACACGCGATTGGACGGATGGTTTGCTTTCCAAAACGTTTCGCGAGTGTTGTCGCCCTACTGACAAGCAAGAGCGCCGCTACATTGTGTTTGATGGCGATGTGGATGCCCTGTGGGTCGAGAACATGAACTCGGTCATGGATGACAACAAAATTTTGACTCTTCCCAATGGCGAGCGTATCCGCTTGGCCAAGCATTGCTCTTTGCTCATTGAGGTGTCCGATTTGCAGTATGCCTCTCCTGCCACCGTCAGTCGCGCTGGCATGGTGTATGTAGACCCGAAGAATCTGGGCTATGAGCCGTATTGGACACGTTGGTGCTTGGCTCGTGAGCGCACCGAGCAGCGCGAAATTTTCAACCACTTGTACCAGAAGTACATTCCCGCTTGTGTGCAGCGCATCTTGGAAGGCATTGAAGACGGCAATATTGTTGAACGCCTGAAGATGATTGTGCCTCGCACCAACTTGAATATGGTCACACAGCTCTGCAGCATGCTAGACTCGCTGCTGCCCACTGAGAAGGAGATTGTTGACGCCCCTGTTTTGGAGGCCATCTTCTTGTGTGCCGTGTCGTGGTCTTTGGGTGCTTCGTTGCTGGAACCCGAGCGTGTGATTTTTGACAAGTATTTGCGGCGCTTGTCTGGCCTACCAACCACTGCCAGTGCAGCTGGCCCTGGCTATTTGCCCACTGCGCAACCCACCCTCTTTGATTACAGTTTTGATGTGACCAAGTTGCAATGGGTGGCCTGGAGCGATGTGATTCCCGAGTACAAGCACGACTTCAATGCTGCCTTCCATGAAATCCTGGTGCCCACAACTGACACGGTGCGCACATCGTGGCTGTTGCAGCGAATGACTTCCATTGAACGTCCCATCTTGCTGGTGGGTGACACAGGCACTTCTAAGACTGCCACCATCACCAACTTTTTGGGTGGTATGGATCGTGACAAAACATTGGTGCTAAACATGAACTTCTCGAGTCGCACTCGGTCTTGGGATGTGCAGCGTAGCTTAGAGGCGAGTGTCGAAAAACGCACCAAGGATACGTTTGGACCTCCTCCCGGCCGTCGATTGCTCGTGTTCATTGATGACATGAACATGCCACAAGTCGACTCGTATGGCACACAGCAGGCCATTGCGCTGTTGAAGCTTTTGTTGGAGCGTGGTGGGTTGTATGATCGTGGCAAAGATTTGATTTGGAAATATTTGCGTGATCTGGGCTACATTGCTGCGATGGGCAAGCCAGGTGGTGGTCGCAATGCAGTAGACCCCCGTTTCTTGTCGCTCTTCAGCTGCTTTAATGTCACTTTCCCTTCGCCTCAGTCGCTGTTCAAGATCTATTCGAGCATCTTGGGCGGTCATTTGGCTGGATTTGGGGCGGATTTGCAAGCGCTGGCCACTCCTGTCACCCAAGCCACCATGGCCCTCTACAATGAAATCATCGTTTCTTTGCCCCCTACTCCTTCCAAGTTCCACTACATCTTCAATCTGCGTGATTTGAGCCGTGTTTACGAAGGGCTGTGCCTGACTACCACCGATAAGTTTAGCACTCCTGCTGCTTTGGTGCGTGTGTGGCGCAACGAGTGTCTGCGTGTGTTCCACGATCGTCTCATCAACGAGACAGACAAGAAAACTGTGCAAGGCTTGGTGGAAAAACTCATCGGCAAGAACTGGCCAAACGCTCGGGAAACGGCCATGGCTGAACCCTTGTTGTTTGGCGACTTTCGGTTTGCTTTGGAGCCAGAAAAGCCACGCTTGTATGAGGACTTTGTGGACTATGGGAAGGCCCGCAAGGTGTTTGAAGAGATTCTCTTGGACTACAACGAGAAGAATCTGAAGATGACGTTGGTGTTGTTTGAGGACGCGTTGGAGCATTTGTTCCGCATCCATCGAATTTTGCGCATGGACCGTGGCCACGCTCTTCTGGTCGGTGTTGGTGGCAGTGGAAAGCAAAGTTTGGCCCGCTTGGCTGCTTGGACAGCGCGCTTCAATGTGTTTGAAATCACCATTAGCCGAGGCTATGATGAGGCACAGTTGCGTGAAGACCTGAAGAAGCTGTACACACTAGTGGGTCTGGAATGCAAGAAGGTCATGTTTCTGTTCACAGACGCACACGTCGTGGAAGAGGGCTTTTTAGAACTCATCAACAACATCCTTACCTCGGGCATGGTACCTGCATTGTATGCTGATGATGAAAAAGAGTCTATCATCAACCAAGTGCGCGATGAAGTCCAGAAACGTGGCATTTTTCCTGGTAAAGAGAACTGCTGGCAATTCTTTGTCAGCCGTGCTTGTGACAACTTGCATGTGGTCTTGGCCATGTCTCCCGTTGGTGAAACGTTGCGAACTCGCTGCCGCAACTTCCCTGGTCTGGTCAATAATACGGTGATTGATTGGTTCATGCCATGGCCTGTGCAGGCTCTTACCGCTGTATCGTCGGCGTTTCTGGGCACTGGAGACGATGCCAATCCGTTGGCTGCCATGATTCCGGATAGCTCGCGCAGTGCTGTTGTCGAGCACGTTGTGCATGTGCACCAGAGTGTCACTGAATTCAGTGTCCGCTTCCAGGAGCGTTTGCGTCGTGTCAACTATGTGACGCCAAAGAATTACTTGGACTTTATTAGCCAGTATTTGTCTTTGTTGAGCGAAAAAGACAAACTTACCCAAAACCAATGTGAGCGTTTGGAGGCTGGTTTAACGAAAATTACCGAAGCGTCTGGCCAACTGCAGGAACTCAATGCGAAATTGGAGGCGCAAAAGGTAACTTTGGCAGAAAAAACCGCTGCTTGCGCCAAACTGCTGGATGAGATTAGTACCAACACGGCCGAGGTGCAAGCCAAGCAGAAGCTAGCCGAAGCCACTGGTGCAGAAATTGCCGAACAGAGCATACAAATCAGCAAAGAGAAGAAAGAGGCTGAGGATGCTTTGGCCACTGCACTGCCAGCGTTGGAGGAGGCCAAGATTGCGCTGAAAGACTTGGACAAGGCCGATGTCACTGAGATTCGTTCATTCGCCAAGCCACCGCCACAAGTGCAAACTGTTTGCGAGTGCATTGTGCTGATGATGAATGGGCAAGATATTTCATGGAAAGCTGCCAAGGGCATGATGACTGACCCGAACTTTCTCAGCATGCTCTTGAATATGGATGTGGACTCTATCAAAGAGAAGAACGCCAAGGCTATCAATGAGAAACTGAAGAAGCTGGGCACACCCTACGAGCGTTTCCGTGAGATCAGTATTGCTGGCGCTGGCTTGTTCAAGTTTGTGAATGCTGTCATGGGCTATTGTGCTGTTGCCAAGGAGATTAAGCCCAAGCGTGAACGTGTGGCGCAGTTGGAGAAGAATTTCTATTTGGCCAAACGCGAATTGGAGCGCATTCAGAAAGAGTGTGCAGCCTTGGAGGCCGAGTTGAAGCAACTGGCCCAGCGCTACGAAGATTCCATGAACGAAAAACGCAAGCTGGCAGATGAGGCTGAGCTCATGCAGCGCCGATTGATTGCGGCCGACAAGCTGATTTCCGGTCTCGGCTCCGAGCGTGATCGCTGGAATCTGGACCTGCAGCGCTTGAAAGAGCGACGAGTGAAACTGGTGGGCGACTGCTTGCTTGGCTCGGCGTTTCTCAGCTATGTTGGTGCTTTCAACTACGAATTTCGTCGAGAAATGCTGCAAGAGGACTGGCTGAAAGACTTGCAACGGCGTGGAGTGCCAGTGAGCGAGCCGTTTGATCTGGCATTGCTGCTGACCAACGAGGTGGAAATCAGCAAGTGGACATCGGAAGGCCTGCCACCGGATGAGTTGAGTATTCAAAACGGCATGCTTACTACTCGAGCCAAGAATTTCCCCTTGTGCATTGACCCTCAACAACAAGCGTTGCAGTGGATTTTGAAGCGTGAAGCGGCTCATTCACTGAAAGTGCACACATTCAACGACCCCGACTTTCTGAAGCAGCTGGAGTTGGCTATCAAATTCGGGTTTCCGTTTTTGTTCCGAGATGTGGATGAGTACATTGATCCCGTCATTGACAATGTGTTGGAAAAGAACATCATTGGCTCTGGCAATCGTCGATTTGTGGTGCTGGGAGACAAAGAGGTGGACTACGACCCCAATTTCCGCTTGTATCTGAACACCAAGCTGTCCAATCCCAAATACTCGCCCTCTGTGTTTGGCAAGGCCAAGATCATCAACTACAGTGTCACTCTGACTGGTTTAGAAGACCAGTTGCTCAGCGTATTGGTGGGCTTTGAGCGACGAGAGCTGGAAGAACAACGCGAGGCGCTCATTCAAGAAACCAGCGTGAATCGTGGTTTGCTGAAAGATTTGGAAGACACCTTGCTGCGAGAGTTGGCGGCTTCCACTGGCAACATGTTGGACAATGTGGAGCTGGTGCAAACGTTGGAAAACACAAAGTCCAAGGCTGGCGAAGTGCAAGAAAAGCTATCCTTGGCTGAGCGCACTGCCCGCCAGATCAACGACATCCGTGACGGTTATCGTCCAGCAGCCAAGCGTGGTGCCGTGCTCTTCTTTGTGCTCTCTGAAATGGCTGCCATCAACACCATGTATCAGTATTCGCTGACATCGTATTTGGAAGTGTTTGATCAATCGTTGCGCCGCAGTCTGCCCGACTCGTATCTGGGCAAGCGTTTGCAAAACATCATCGATACGCTGACAGCCAATGTATATACCTACGCCACCACAGGTCTGTTTGAGCGCCACAAATTGCTCTTCTCATTTCAGATGGCAATCCGTTTGTTGGAGTCGAACAATCTTCTGCCGCGCGTGGAGTTGGACTTTTTCATCAAGGGCAATGTGTCGCTAGAGGCTGTCACTCGCCCTCGTCCGCATGCATGGCTGGCTGAGCAAGGCTGGCGAGATATTGTGCGTTTGGCGGCTGTAGTTCCCGAGCCGTTTGCCAAGTTGCCTGAAGATGTCGAAAAGAACGGTCAAGCGTGGAAAGGGTGGTTTGATCTTGAATCACCCGAGTCGGTTGCATTGCCCTGTGGCTACGAAGCCAAAGTCTCGCCATTTCAGCGCTTGTGCTTGTTGCGCTGCTTCCGTACCGATCGCGTGTATCGTGCTGTGGTCACATTCGTGACCCAGGCTTTGGGTGAGCGCTTTGTGCAACCGCCTGTCGTCCGCTTTGAAACTGTGCATGAAGCCTCAAGCCCGAATGGCCCGATTGTGTTTATTCTTAGCCCGGGGTCCGACCCAGCTGGTGACTTGACCAAACTGGCCGAGAAGAGTGGATTCAGCGGAAATCGTCTCAAGTTTTTGGCCATGGGTCAAGGCCAAGGAAAGCTGGCGCTGCAACTACTCGAAACGGCGGCGCAGCGTGGCCAATGGCTGATGCTTCAGAATTGTCATCTGCTGGTTCGCTGGCTGAAGGACTTGGAAAAGGCATTGGAACGCATCACGCATCCTCACCCCGAGTTTCGCCTGTGGCTGACCACACAGCCCACACCAGACTTCCCTATTGGCATTCTGCAGCGCTCGCTCAAGGTTGTGTCGGAGCCTCCCAACGGCTTGAAGCTGAATCTGCGTGCCACCTTCAGCAAGATTCCTGAAACCGCCCTGTCAGACAATGAATGCCCACACCCTGCGTTCCGTCCCCTGGTGTTTACACTGGCATTTTTCCATGCTGTGGTGCAAGAGCGCCGGAAGTACGGCAAGATTGGCTGGAACATCAGCTATGACTTTAATGAAAATGACTTCCGAGTGTGCATGAGTATTCTGCAAACGTATTTGACCAAGGCACATCAAAATGCAGACGAAAAGCTGCCCTGGGCCAGTTTGAAGTATCTGATCGGCGAGGTGATGTATGGTGGTCGTGCCATTGACAATTTTGATCGACGCGTGCTGGTAACGTACATGGACGAGTACATGGGTGACTTTCTCTTTGACGCCTTTCAGCCGTTCCACTTCTACCATGGTGCAGAGGCCGACTACCGGGTGCCCGAAAAGACGGTTGACCGAGATGCGTTTGTGTCATACATCGAGGGATTGCCGTTGGCCAATGGCCCTGATGTCTTTGGCTTGCACCAAAACGCCGAGATTGGCTACTTCACTGACACGGTGCAGGAAATGTGGAGTTTGCTGGTGGAGCTGCAACCTCAGACCACTGGCACCAGTGCAGGTGGATCGCGTGAGGATTTCATTGCCGAAGTGGCCAACGGTATCAAGGCCAAGATTCCTGCTCCATTTGATATTGACCGTGTGCGCACTGTATTCGGCAACGAGCCCACACCAACGCAAGTCGTGTTGATGCAGGAATTGGAGCGTTGGAATAACCTTGTCATCTACATGCAATCATCTTTGGTTGAGCTGCTTCGAGCCTTGTCAGGTGAAGTTGGCATGAGCAATCAACTTGATGAAATTGCACGGGCGCTCTTCAATGGCCAGCTCCCAGCACAATGGCGTCGTCTTGCGCCTGATACGCTGAAGACTCTTGGCAACTGGATGGTACACTTTGAACGCCGACACCGCCAGTATGATGATTGGATCAAGAAGGGCGACCCTGTTGTGATGTGGCTTTCTGGCCTACATATTCCGGAATCGTATCTTACTGCTCTTGTGCAAACTACCTGTCGCAAGCATGGTTGGCCTCTTGATAGATCGACGTTGTATTCTGCTGTCACATCATACACTGACCCTAGTGCAATTGAAGAGCGTCCACAGTCGGGCTGCTATGTCACTGGATTGTACTTGGAGGGCGCGTCGTGGGATTTGAAGGGGGGTGCCTTGGCACCACCGCTGCCTAAGCAGTTGCAACAAGAGCTACCCATTCTGCAGATCATCCCGGTGGAAAGCCAGAAGTTGAAGCTACATGGTACTTACCGCACACCCGTGTACACAACCTCTGCCCGTCGCAATGCCATGGGAATTGGCTTGGTTTTTGAGGCTGATCTGGCGAGCCATGAGCATCCTAGTCATTGGACTCTAATGGGTGTTTGCTTGACACTCAATTCCACTTAGTTTTTTTTTAAAAAAAAATCTTTTAATCTTTGTGTGTCTGGTTGTGTGTATCTTCATGTGTTATATCATTATGTTTGTTTGTTTGTTTGGTTTGTATATATATATATATATGTGTGTGTGTATGCGTGTAT
>Ga0255261_1000018_pt1 | contig 15924 bp, 13 predicted proteins | sample LawtaT_11_FD_189986 | JGI IMG/M metagenome (GOLD analysis project Ga0255261, IMG submission 189986) | Metatranscriptome of freshwater microbial communities from St. Lawrence River, New York, United States - Law_Law_RepA_8d (Metagenome... | ecosystem: Environmental > Aquatic > Freshwater > River ... | reverse complement strand
TGGTCGAGCTTCTGAGTAGCGCAGGCTCCGATACGATCCTCGTACAAGCCCCGGACGGAGATGATGTGCGGCTGCAGAACGCGATCCACATGCTCCGCGTGATCCGTGGTGCTGTGAACGCTGGAATACTGTTTGTTTTGGCCGGTCAGCTTGCGCAGCTTTTCAGTCTAGATCAGTACGCAACCGAACTCCGACTTCTCGCGCTCTTTCCTCTTATCCGCGGACTCTACCACACGGATTGCAATCGTCTTCAACGGCACCGCCGCTTCAACGGGTGGATTTTGGCTGAGGTTATCCCGAATGTTCTGACCAGCCTCTTGGTGGTGTGCCTGGCGAACATTTGGCCTGACCATCGGTCTATGCTTGCGGGTGTTCTGTTTCAAGCGACTACTGGCGTTCTCATCTCACACTGCGTCTCTGAACGCCCCTACTGCTTGAGCTACGACAGGACATCTTTCATTCGTTTTGCCCAGTATGGCTGGCCGCTCGTTGCCAACTCCCTATTGATTTTTGTAATCACTCAGGGTGACCGTTTCCTAATCGGATCCGCAAGGGCTGTCTTCGGAAATAATGCTCTGACTCTAGAGACTCTTGGCGTGTATTCCGCAGTTGCGACGCTAACGATGGCTCCATCCGTAGCGCTCGGAAATGTCGTTCTGTCCGTTGGACTACCCTACTTAGCAGCAAAGCAGGATGTGGTGGCGGAGTATTCAGAGCGCTTCCAACGCTGTCTTCAATGGACCCTCCTTGCTGCGATTTGCTACCTCATCGTGTTTAGTCTTTTCGGTCCGACGATCATAACCTGGATATCCGGCGCGAAATACAGTCCATCCCGGCTCCTAGTTATCTCCCTGGCCGGACTATGGGCACTCCGGATGGTGAGGGCTGTTCCGACCGTAGGGGCCCTCGGAATAGGTGATACCAAAAACGCACTCTACTCCAACACTGGCAGGTTAATCAGCTTCATGTTGGCGTGTATTGCCATTGCGGCGAATGGCACCGTGGATTCCGTTGCCATAACGGGCTGCATGGGCGAGGTCATTGCGATCCTAATCAGCTTCCACCTACTGCGAATCCGCTCTTCCACGTGTCTAGCACAGGCTCGACATGCGCTGTTCGTGACATGTTCAATGATGCTTTGTGTGCTTTGTATCGGTGCATTTGAGATTGGAGCGTGGAAGCTCATAGTTGCAGCACTACTATCGTGCACAGTCCTAGTGAAGGCCCTTCCAATCGTGAGGACAGATATCCATGAAGCGTTTGGTTGAGTCACTGGCGTCGACCCCAGAACTAAAGGAATCAGCACCCTCGAAACTGATCATCTTTCTGTACCGGATCCGAATACTCCGCAGTGCGTGTGTTCGCATAGCTCTCCAGAGAGAGGGCGGAGAGATGACTTCCCAAACAGTACGGCGAATTCTTGCCAAATACCATGGCGTACAGGTGGGGGAATACAGCTATGGCGAATGCATGAAGCCGGGGAGATTTCCAGCCGGTGTCGTCGTCGGACGGTATGTGTCGATTGCCACTGGAGTTAAGGTCTTCCGCAGAAATCATCCGGTGGATCGCCTGTCCACGCACCCATACTTTTACAACAGCAGATTGGGATGGATTAGTAGGGACAACATATCCGATGGTCCCCAACTGTTTATCGGGCATGATGCTTGGATCGGTGCCAATGCTATCATCACGCCAAGTTGCAATCGAATTGGAGTAGGGGCGATTGTTGGGGCCGGCGCGGTAGTGACTTCCGACGTGCCTGACTTTGCTGTCGTTGTTGGTGTACCAGCCCGCGTGGTTCGTTACCGTTTCTCACCCGAAATACAATCACGAGTACTGCAGGGAAAGTGGTGGCAACTGAATGTACACGCAGTGATGACGCATTTGGAGATTATGACCATGCCGGCCATTCAAGTGCCTGACTGGCATCCACTATTCTCGCCCACGACCGGTTCGACGCAAGAGCGCCACGAGTAGCCAAGAGAAAGCGAAGTTGGCCCCGTGGAGGGGAAACTCTAAAGAGGCCGATTGAATCCTTTCAGGGACGTACCCTCCAGGAACAGCTTTGAATCGGTCTGGTATCGGGTTATCCACCGTTCAAAGTGATGGGAGCAAGAAGGGAAAGTGCCTTTGCCGATTCGAGTCGTCGAAGCTGGAGTCCCGAGGCCTGTGCTGAGCCAACCTCCTGCGATAATTCAGAAGTTCATCCTATTTGTCTGACACGGCCCACCAGTTCTTACGGTCCTGTTCGTTCGGCTATGTTGAGGGCTAGCGAACGGTATCCCCCGTTTACGGTGACTCCACTGTAGAGAGACCGCCATAACCAACCACGACTCAAAGCCCTTCGCGCCGGAAATGGTGTTTGTAGACGTCCCAAGAAGGTAGGACGAGCCGTACCTACTTTCTCTTACATGTGACGTAACCGTAGCACCCTCGGCGATGTGATCAGAGTACAAAATGTCTTAGAGGTATCGAACCATGCTGAAGAGTGTTTCTGTCAGAACGTTAGCTTCTCCTTTCACACCATTGCTTGATCTAATAGTTGCAGTGACTGCAGCACCCGGAGCGTGGCTGCTTTGTCAAGCCCGACGATTCGGACTGCATCTGCTTCCGAAAACCAAGAAGATGCTCTGTGCCGTCGGTGTATTCCCAGTTCGTGATCACTACTACGAGCCCGCTTTTCATCCGCGTCATTTCAGGAGCGACACGTCGCAGCCCCGCAAACTGCCAGGCATAGACCTCCGCGAAGCTTCCCAATTAGAGTTCGTTAGGGGACTTAGATATGCAGATGAAGTAAAAGCATGGAAAAGGACGCAACACTCCGCTTTAGAGTTCTCGTTAGGGAACACTGCATTTGGACCCGGCGATGCGGAGATGTTGTACCAATACGTCCGTTATCTCAAGCCACGGAGGATCGTCGAGATTGGCAGTGGAAACTCGACGAAGATCTGCAGTGAGGCCACCCGAAAAAACGAACAGGAGGGTTCGCCGAAGGTGGAGCACGTGTGTATAGAGCCTTATGAAATGCCGTGGCTTGAAAGCCTTGGACCGGAAATCATTCGATCGAAGGTGGAATCGTGCCCGATGGAGATCTTCGAGAAGCTCACCGCTGGCGACTTTCTCTTCATCGATTCGTCTCACATGATAAGGCCCCAGGGCGATGTTCTGCACGAGTACTTGGAGATTCTTCCGCGGCTACAAAGTGGCGTACATATTCACATTCACGACATTTTTACACCCCGAGATTATCCACCCCGATGGTTAGTCGATGAGGTAAGGTTCTGGAACGAGCAGTATCTCCTAGAGGCGATGTTGACGAAGTCGCCACGCTATCGCATCGTCGCTGCCATAAACTGGCTCAAACACGACCATTTCGAACTTCTGCAGACCGTATGTCCGTTCTTAGAACCCCGACATCAACCAGGTTCGATTTACCTGGAGGTCGTCTAGTCTGGTGGTCAGCGTTCTGGAAGATAACCGGTCGTTGGATCCAGAGAAGGTTTCCCAAATTGCTCGGGGCGCGGGACAGTGGCGAAGTGACGGTCGTACAGTGCGAGTCACCCATCGTATTCCACTGCAGTGACGAATCTGATCGGTGGAGCACCTCATGTCGGCGCCGCGAGGCACGAGAACGTCAGACAGACCCGCTTGAGACGTCGAAGCCGCATGAAGGCGCCGACCAGTTGTATCAGTTGCCGCGTGCCGCTCCGTATGTCAGTGTGACTGCAATTGCCGGTCTTGGCGTCGGCGTACAAGCGAAGTATATTGGAATTCGGCGGACGGATAATGTGCGAAGTCTGATTGTAGGGAGTTCTGACTGGCCATCAGGTTAGCCGCGGCTCTGTTGTAGCGCCAGCGAGTGTTGGGTAAAACAGCGAGTTGTTGCGACTGTTCGGGCGCAATGGCCAGTAGGATGCCAAACTTCAGCATCCGGAACGATGACCCTAACTCCTTGTGTTCATGTGTGTTGTCAAGTCTGTAGTACTCCGGTAGGTAGGTCTTCGCACCGCCGACTGGTAAAGGTTGAAAGCTATGCCGTAGCACCAGCTGGCCAAGCAGTTTCACTATCGAAGACAGAACACCAGCTTAGCGCGTCCCAAGTCCTGGCCCAGCATGGATGGTTGGCGGCGATAATACGTTCAGGCCCTGAGAATCTGAAATGTCAGACCGGTCCCTAATGACCCAACAAGGCAAGTGTTATATAACAACCATCGCTCCGCCAGAGACTCTACGGGTTTCCGTTCTTATCTGCAGAAATGGGTGAATATGGGTGATGAAACCACAAATCTCAGTTTAATAGGCCTCCTAGTTACGATGCTCCTGATTGCGTGGTCTCTGCTTTCCTCTCGCCTTGTGGCAGCGATTCCGGTCATAATCGGAAGCAGTTGGTTGACGCTCGGACAGAGGATAGTCGTTTTTGATCTAAATTTCACACTGCTGCGAGTGCTAGCCATTGTCTTACTGATCAGAATCAGTATTCGACGGGAGTGGGCGCTCATTGAGCCCAATCGAGTTGACCACTTATTTCTGTGGTGGACTTCATTGCGCGTCGCGTCGTTCACTATCTTATGGCTCAGCGGTGACGCGCTCTTGAATCGGCTCGGCTTTGCTGTGGATGCCGCCGGTATCTACTATGCGTTTCGGCTTAGTATCAGGGATCTAGACGATGTCCGAAAGCTGACGAAGATAATGGTATTTGTCCTCACGCCCGTGGCGATCAGCATGCTTATTGAGCGACAGTCTGGATTCAATTACTTCTCGGAGTTTGGCGGTGTGCCTGAGTGGAGTACAGTCAGAGACGGGATTATCCGGAGTCAGGGGCCGTATACACACGCAATCCTCGCCGGCACTGTGGGCGCCGTCTGGTGGCCAGCAATCCTTGGTTTGTGGTGGGCTCGGTCGTCCAAGCTATCGGCGGCGATCGGCAGTATCGTCAGCGGGATCATAGTTGTAACTGCCGGCTCCAGTGGCCCAATCCTCACGGTAGGATCCTCAATAGTAGTGCTGTTGCTGTGGTCTCTCCGACATCGGATGTGGATCGTCAGGAGAACCATCGTAGCCGTCCTAATTGTCCTTCAACTCGGAATGAGCCAGCCAATCTGGTTCATATTTGCAAAAGTGAACGTCCTCTCCGCTTCAACAGGGTGGCATCGTTCGCACCTGATCGACATGGCGGTCAGGCATTTTACGGAATGGGTACTCGTAGGGGTGAAGGACGTCGCAGTGTGGGGTGTGTGGGCCGGTGACATTACGAATCAGTATCTCCTGGAGGGCCTTCGTGGGGGGCTTTTGACGATGTGGATATTCATTTCAATCATCGTACGCTTGTACACGGCAATCGGGCGGGCCGTCCAATCGGAGTGGGTAGTGGCTCCTGCACATCGCGCCATGATCTGGGCATTGGGTGCAATGTTAACGGCACATGTTGTTAGCTTCTTCAGTGTTGCGTATTATGAGTCCCAGAGCATGCTGCATTGGTTTTTCGCCGTAGCTCTAGTCATCGCTGCGACGGAGTCTGTGACTCGTGCCCGCGAGGCCGCCCTGGAACAAGAGCGTCGTTCCGCGGTGGATGGCCCGCCTGATGATGCTGAAAACGTTGCGCTAGCGGTTCGGCCGACCGGAGTTGCTCTGTGAAAGTCGCTATTCTGGGGGCGTCTTTTGACACCGGTAATATGGGAGTCAGCGTTCTTGCTGCTGGTTGTGTACTGAACACAGTACGTCAGTTTCCGGCGGCAGAGGTTTACTTTCTCAACTATAGTCTTCACCGCGAGAGGATAACTGTAGGCCGCGGGGCGCAGATGTCGGAGCATTCTTTGGTTCCGCTGCGATTCTCTAAATACCTGATCCAACCCAACAACATCTTCTTACTGGTCGGAATGGTTGCGGCTCTGCGTTTGGTTCCACAGCGTCTGGGGCGAGATAGGCTGTTGAGGCGTAATGCCTTGTTGTCGATGATGATGGACACGGATGTGTTTGTGTCGATTGCGGGGGGCGACAGCTTCAGTGATATCTACGGGACCATTCGTTTGCTCTACGTATCGTTACCGCAGATTCTCGTTCTCCTGTTGAGGGGCCGGCTCGCACTTCTTCCTCAGACGTTTGGCCCCTTTCGTTCACGCTTTGCGCAGATCGTCGCTAGGTACATTCTTCGGCGGGCAGAGATAGTGTATTCCAGAGACAAATCAGCAGTCCCAGCGGTCTGTGCGCTCGCGAGGATGTCTGAGAAGCAGTCGGCTAGAGTCAAGTTCAGCTACGACCTTGGCTTTCAAGTTCCGGCGGCGGTTTTAAGCGATGCCAGCGTCGCGGGGCTTCCTCCGGGCGTACTAGCTGGCTCGTCGACCGTAGGCATAAATGTTAGCGGGCTGTTGTGGAACCAGGGCGAGCGGTTCGACTTGGGGCTGGACTACCGCCGTCTCGTGATTCAATCTGTTCGCTATTTTGCCCAAGTGGCGAAAGTTCCGGTCGTTCTCGTTCCGCACGTTGTATGCGCCGGGGCGGTCGATAGTGACTTAGACGCAATTAATGAACTGTTCGCCATGTTCGCGGAGCAGGATCCGGGCGCTGTGCATATGGTCGGCGCGGGATTGTCGTATGACGAAACGAAGTACGTTATTGGGTGTTTCGATTACTTCATTGGGGCCCGAATGCATGCGTGCATCGCAGCCTTGTCACAGTCAGTTCCGTGCAGCGCCTTGGCATACAGCGGAAAATTTGAAGGCGTGATGTCTAGTGTGGGCGCCGACGAGATAACTATCGATCTCCGAAATGTAGATAGTGAGACTGCGATGAGTAGTATTCTGCGGAATTACGAGGATCGGTTCTCGCTGCGAGAGAGCTTGGAACAGAAGATGCCAGCGGTTAGAGAGACCCTTGCTTCCGTATAGAAGATGGAGTTGCCACAGTAAATGCCGAACATGTTGAACCGTGCGACAGTGATGCCTAAGTACGGGATTACCGAGGCTGAAGAATCGGAACTTTCACGATTGTATTTGGCTGTCAAGCGCCGGTGGCGTGGGATGATGGTGGTCTCATTGGTAGTTCCGATGGTAGTGATGGGTGTCCTGGAAACGTTGCCAGGTCAGTACACTTCGAAGGCCACGCTAGTTCTAATGCAAGCCCAGATTCCCAAACAATACGTAGATCAGGTGGCGATCGGCAGCAGCGCAGAGATGATTAATGCCGTCAGTCGACAAGTCCTATCTGTAACTCGTCTCAGCGGTATCGTTGAAAAATTTGGGTTGTTTCCCAAACGTCGCGGAGTGCTGAATGGAGAGCAGTTAGGTGAAGAGTTGCGGAAGAGGATAGAGGTTCATCCGGTAGATCAACTGAACCCCAAAGCTGACTACACTGCTTTCTCCATCTCGTTTACGGACAGTGACCCTAAAGTGGCTCAGAAGGTGTTGAGTCAGCTTGCAACATTGTTCGTAGAGGTGAATCTCAGGGACCGTGAAGCTCAGGCGCAGAGTACCACTCAGTTTCTCAAGGGCCAACTGGAGATCTCGAAGAACCGCCTGGAAGAGCAGGAACGCATTCTGATGAACGCAAGGGTGGCGAATGCTTCCCAGAATCCCACAATTAACGCTGCGAAATTGTCCGTTCAGTCTGATCTGCGTATTCAGTTGCAGATGAACGCAGCCAACGTATCCAGGCTTCAACAGCGACGGATATCCATTGAGGCGAGTATGATGGCTGGGATTGCCAAGCTGGAGGAAGAACGGGCTGTGCTCTTGACTACCTACACAGCACAGCACCCAGAGGTACGGAAAAAGACGGCTGAGATAGAGGCGGTTCGGAGCGCGATGCGGGGGGATCCTTCTGCCCCGATCGCTGCTTCTTTCTTTGCTGAAATGAAGGCCCAGCTGGACGGAACGGCTGGGGAGATTATTGCTTTGGAGTCCGACGCCAAGGTGCTTCGCAAAGAGCTGGCGAAGTACAACGCGACGATCCTGCAGTCCTCACCTGTCACTGAGCAGGAATTATCACTAGCGCAGAAGGACTACGATCTTATCCGCCAGGAGTATGCCGATTTGCAGACGAAGTTCTTTCGTTCGCAGGTCTCCGCGAATCTGGAGGAGGAACAGTCCGGACAGAATTTCAAGTTAGTGGATCCCCCGACTCTGCCGGCGCTACCGTCGTCTCCAAAACGGCTTCGAATTAGTCTGGTTGGTCTACTGGCGGGTGTTCTGCTGGGTATACTCTGGTCTGCAGCACCAGAGGTGATGCACCCGACTTATTTGACGAACAAAGAACTCTCCACCCGCCACCCGTCCCTCCTGTTGATTAACATTCCGATCATGGTGAGTCCTCGTGAGGAGGGATTGAGAAGAATAAAAACAATCGGGCAGCTGATCGCTGGGCTAGTCGGGGCCATCATGGTTGTGTTGTGGGTGTACAGGATGTATTTGATGGACTCCAAATAACCACCCAGCGAGTCGAGTAGGCGAATTAATGATGTCAGAAGGGTAGCACTAGATCATGGAGAGCGAGAACGAATTCTTGCGGGGCATGGACGGAGTTGAGCCGGGCACCATCTCAGCAGTACTTTCTGAGGACAGCCGGATTGCGGTCCTTGAGAGTGCGCGCGTCATGGGGGAAGACCGTTTCCGCTTGTTGCGGCATCATCTCAAAGAAATACGGCTTTCTCGAAAACTGAAGTCTGTTATAGTAACGAGCGCTATCCCCCGGGATGGCAAATCGACGATGGCGATCAACACAGCCGCCGCGCTTGTCGATCAAGGACGCCAGCGTGTGCTTCTCATTGAAGCGGATCTGCACTGTCCGAGTCTCGGCCGGACACTGGGCCTTGAGTCGGTACCCGGTACCGCCGAGTGTCTGGAATTCGGGCATGACCCGTTCTCCCACATTCGTAGAGTGGATCCGCTTGGATTCTACTTTTTGCAAGCAGGGAGTTCTGCCGCACATCCTACGGATCTGATTCAGTCTGAGGCTTTTCCAAAACTCGTTGAGAGAGTCTGTGAGCAGTTCGATTGGGTCATCATCGACACCCCCCCGATCTGTCCGGTGCCAGATACCTTGTCAATGTGGAAACATGTGGATGGTGTGTTGGTGGTGGTTAGGTCAGGTGCTACGCCGCGGGAGCGGGCTGATCAAGCCATTAATCTGGCAGGGCCAGAACGGGTGGCGGCAATTATCTTTAACGGCTCTGTCGAGGCTAGTGAAGATTATTACAACTACTCCTCTTATTACGGATCGAAGTATGGGTACTCCCGACGATAAGGCGTAAGTTCAGGCTCGTCGTTAAGATGCTGATATTACGGCTGGGTCAAGACTTGGCCGCGGGGAGCAGTGATGGGGTCGGCCCTTGCAGGAGAGGTCGCGTAGGTGCTGCGTTTTACTTCAAAGCTTTACTACAGTTTTAAGCCCTTCATTCCGAAATCGGTTCGGGTATGGTTGCGCCGAGTGCGCGCTGAGCGAAGGCGTCATCAGTATCAAAATGTATGGCCGATCCACCCGGGCGCAGGCATGCCTCCCAAGAACTGGCGCGGTTGGCCTGAAGGGAAGCAGTTCGCTGTGGTCCTAACGCATGATGTTGAGGGATCTGCTGGTGTTCCAAAGATTGAGCGTATTCTTGATCTGGAGGCATTGTTTGCCTTTAGGTCTAGCTTCAACCTGGTGCCTGCCGATACAAGTGTTACTGCGGAGGTACGTGCTGCTATTTCCATAGCGGGCGGGGAAGTCGGAGTTCATGGGTGGAAGCATGACGGTAAATTGTTCTTTTCCCGGAAGCGGTATCTGCGCCAGGCTGCAGCGATCCGGTTTGCGATGGCGAAATGGGGCGCTGTCGGTTTTAGAGCTCCCTTCATGCATCGACATCTCGGATGGCTGAACGAACTTGGCGTAGAGTACGACTCATCGACTTTCGACACGGATCCATTTGAACCAGAACCCGATGGAGTTCAGACTATCTATCCGTACTGGGTTGGTGGTGGCCGGCACAACGGATATGTGGAATTACCTTACACGCTGGTTCAGGATTGCACGCTTTTCAATGTGCTCGGTGAGAAGACGATTGAGTTGTGGAAGCGTAAGGTGGATTGGATTGCCGCCCGGGGTGGAATGGTACTCGTCAACACTCATCCTGACTACATGAGTTTTGGTGCTGTAGCCGGTAGTGGTGAGTATCCGGTTTCACATTATCGAGAACTATTGGAGTATTTGCAGCGGAAGTACGGCGGTAGATTCTGGCACGCGCTGCCGAGAGATGTTGCGAAATACTACAAGGAGACCATCCCCCTGAGTGAACGGAATAGCCGGAAGCGTATCTGTATGGTTACCTACAGCAATTACGAAACGGACAATCGCGTCAGGCGTTATGCTGAAGCCTTGACGAGCCGTGGTGACCTGGTGGATGTGATTGCGATTGAAACCGGTGATGCGCCTTTGGGCGAACGAACCGTGGCCAAGGGCGTACAGCTCTTCACACTGCAGCGACGTATTCATAACGAGGGTAGCCACTGGACTTATGCATATCGCTTGCTCCGATTCCTTTTGCTTTCTTCGCTGTTTCTTCGGAAGCGGCATATCGAGTGCCGGTACGACCTGATTCATGTTCATAACATCCCAGACTTCATGGTGTTCTCCGCATGGTATCCGAAGATGTACGGTGCCGGAGTTGTGCTGGACATTCACGATATAGTTCCGGAGCTGTTTTCGAATAAATTCCAGACGCGACTTTCCGACTGGTATGTGCGTTTCCTGAAAAAAGTGGAGATGGTGTCTTCCAATTTCGCGGACCATGTGATTATTGCCAATCATTTGTGGTTTGAGCGGATCACTTCACGCTCGGTATCGCGTGATCGTTGTACCGTATTCATCAATAACGTCGACCGTGCGCTCTTCTACCGGCGGACTCGTACAAGGCGTGACGGACCTTTGACAATCCTCTTCCATGGTACGTTTCAATGGCACCAAGGGATTGAAGTCGCCATTGAAGCCCTTCCCTTGGTGCATCAGTATTTGCCTGGTGTTGAGATTCATCTGTACGGAGGTGGCGCCGGAGGGATGAAGACACGAGAGAAGTTAGCTCAATTGGCGCACTGGAAGGGAGTGGAGCGGTCCGTACGGTTCTTTGACAGTGTTCCTCTTCAAAAGATTCCTGAGATTGTCGTCAATGCGGACGTTGGCATTGTGCCGAAGCGCGCGGATTCATTTGGTAACGAGGCTTACAGCACCAAAATCATGGAGTTCATGTCTCAGGGGGTGCCGGTAGTGGTATCCCGCACCAGGGTGGATAGCTACTATTTTGATGAGGAGACCGTCAGTTTTTTCGAGTCAGGGAATGCCGAAGACATGGCTCGGGCGATCATCGCCGTCCTGGCGAATCAGGATCTGCGGGAAAAACTGATACAGAACGGTTTGCAGTATGTCGAGCGGCACTGCTGGGAGAGCGTGCAGTCCGACTACTTCGCCTTGCTTGACGGGATTCATTGCGACGGTAGGCGTTGATCGTGGTTGTAGTCGGGAGGATGGGGTCGAGTGTCTCTTTGTGACATCAATCCGTTTGTTGATTCGCGTTGGAATACTTTTCTCAAAACTGCCCGTGCCGCCACGGTGTTCCACACGACAGAATGGATGAGCGTTATCCGGGATACTTATGGATACGAATGCCGTGTGTTGGCGACGCAAGGTCCTGATCGCGCATTGACGAGTGGGTTGCCCTACTGTGTTGTGGATTCCTATGTAACCGGGAAGCGTCTAGCGTCACTTCCATATTCGGATTACTGTGCGCCCCTGGGCGACTGTCCGAGTGATGTGGCCCGGGTGGTAGTAGGGATGAAGGAGATCGCTGCGGTTACCCTGAGCGGGAAAGTAGACATCCGCGGTTGTGACGGCATCGACTCTCCCGAGTCCCTGGGGCTGGTTCCCGCAGACCGCTTCTTGCGGCATACGATTGATTTGTGTGGCGGGATTAGGGTTGTTGAGCAACGGTTCCACAAAGATTGTGTCCGGCGGCGGGTGCGAAAGGCCGTTCGAGAGGGAATCGACATTATTAGTGGAACCGAGTCACTTCTAGTGGATGATTTTTACGAACTGCTTGTTCTGACGCGTCGTAGGCATGGTTACCCACCGCCACCTAAGTCCTGGTACAAGAATGTTGCGAAGGGGATGCCCGGGGTCGACTTTTCGTTGGCATACCGTAAGGGCGTTCCGATCGCGGGGATAGTTACACTGCGACTTCACGATGTCGTTTACTACAAATACGGGGCGTCAGAGGCGAACTCTCACCAATGGGGTTCGATGCCTGTTTTGTATGCCGAGATGATTCGTAAGGCCATCAATGCGGGTGCGGCGTATGTCGATTTAGGCCGCACTGAGCCGTCAAACGAAGGGCTGGCGGCCTTCAAGGAGCGATTTGGGGCTGTGTCCAACTTTGTTCAGTATTGGCGCTTTGGCAGTGCGATCCGGGAGCCGAGTCCTTTTTCGCGATGGTTTGGCCGTGCCGGACGGTTTATCTGCGCTCGGACGCCGGTAGTGCTCTTGCCTAGAATTGGGACGTTTCTGTATCCGCATGTAGGCTGACGGATTCGGATGGGTAGTTGGCGATACGGGGAGGTTGGCGGTGAGTCAGGTGGGTTCCGACCATAAGGCGACTGTAATGCCGGTGCATTGGCTGGTATTTGTACTTGTGCCAGCGCTGGTCGGTCATTTTTACGGGATCCGGGCGACCTTCGAACGGGCGCTGCTAGATGACCGTTTGTCCCATGTCCTTGCGTTGCCCATTGTGGGGCTGATCCTGTTGTGGCTTGATGGTGAAGACGGGTATCAGATCGCGGATCACTGGCAGGTAGGGGCTGGTGTCTTGGCCGCTTGCGCAGTCTTGGCCGGGTTGCGGGGTGGCAGGCTCTTTGAAGGGGATCAAGGAGCGATAATCCAGTTCTTCGTGTTCCTTGTAGCTCTTTGCTGCGGTTTTGCATGCCTTTATGGGTGGGAAACGTTCGCGAGGCAGCGTTTTGCGTTCTTCGTGTTCGCTCTTAGTACGCCTCCTCCGGAATGGGCATTGCAATGGTTTGAGACCTTCTTACAGACTCAATCTGCTAACGCCGCTGAGCCGTTGTTCCGGTTCATCGGCATTTCTTATCTGCGTCATGACACTGTGTTTTCTTTGCCAGGGATGGTGATCGAGGTCGCACGGGAATGCAGTGGAGTTCGTTCGGCGATCGCGATTCTGGCCGCGACCGTTTTGGGTAGCCGGCTGGCGATTCAAAGTCCTATTGGCCGGGTCCTGCTGTGCGCTTCCGCAATTCCGATTGCCATCGCCAAGAATGCGGTTCGGATTGCTTTATTGGCCGGGTGCGGGTTGTGGATTTCCCCTGACATATTGCGTGGACCACTTCATAAGTACGGTGGTCCAGTCTTTTCGGTGGTTGCCGTTTTGTTGTTCGTGCCTCTCGTAGTCGGGTTGCAGTGGGTCGAGCGCCGATGGCAGGAAAGGCCCCCTGGAACAGGTGGGCGGTTGGGCGGCACGTGAATGAGCAGGAGGCTCGTGTTCGAAGCGAGAGATCCACAGTGAAAACGGGAGTTGAAGCGTGAAAGATCGAATGAATCGAGAAGGAAGCCTCCCTCGGTCAGGAAGTGGTGCTGCGGCGGGTAGGCGGCCACCTTTGATCGTTATTCATGGCGCCGCAGCAAAGACCTCTTCTATTTTTCGCGACATGGCCACAATTGTCGAATGGGTGTCGGCGGCGCCTGTACGCGAAAAGAAGTCTGAGGTTGCTGTGTCTCCCGGGGTCGATCGGATTGAGCAGGCCACTGGGGCGATTCCGGTCGCAGAGATTGCGGTGGTGGAAGACACGATGTCGGAGTTGGTTAACGTGGAGCTACAGGTAGCAACGGGAGGTGTTGTCATGGCTGAGGACTTTGTGGCAGCGCCTTATAAAAGTGTTGTTCCTTTATCGGCGGTGACAGAGGTCGAGTCAGCGCCACCGTCGCCCTCCACTGCTGTTCTTACCGCGCATTTACTATCCTGCGAATACTGCGGAGAATCAATATCGAAGCTCCGCACGAATAGTCTTCAGATTGGCAGCTCTACCTCGCAGTGGGCGACATGCCCGGGGTGCTCGTCGGCGCGAAGAATGTCGGCCGCGCAGGTTCAGCCTGTTGGCGACGGTGTGTGTTGGTTTGTTCCCTTAGAGTATCTGCTTCCCGGGTGGCGTGAGCGATCGCAAAGCCGCCGTAGCACTTTCTTCGTCGACTGCAACCCAGCGGGTGCTCTTGTAGACGTCGGAAAGAGAAGCTTTAAGAGTTCAGCACTCTTGGCGGAACTGTTCGGACGCACAGGCCCCGCCTATGATGCGGTCGAAGTGCCGTTCCTCCTGGAAACAGGCATCGGCTTGCGAGAGCATCTGAAGAGAATCGCCTCGTGCCTTGCCGAACGTGGGGTGGTGCATATAACTACTCTACGTAAACCTCATTTCTCGAAGCCAAATAGTACTAGCGGGTGGCCTTGCGCGAGGCTTGAGAACCTCATCCATTTCCCCTCAATCCGAGGTCTCGGCAACCTGCTTGAACGCACAGATATGAAAGTGGTTAAGACCCGTTCGGTGGTCATAGTTCCGATAACGGAGCAAGAGGCCAACCGGCTGTCGGGTGCATCCGGCGTGACTCGATTGTGGCTCTTAGCGGGGGCGTGTTGGGCCGCAATGCGGCATACGATGCGGTGTGGCTTTGCCTGCCAGCTGACTCTGAGGCCGACGAAGCGGACTTCTGGTTCGCATGAAGAGACAAGTTCGAAACAAGAGACGAAAAACAGCGGCCGCCGCAAGTAGCGTCGGCTGGAAGGAGAAGAAGCGACCACATCATTCACGGGTGTTGATATGGGGACGAGCCGCATCGTTTGTGCGCGGCCCATTGGGGCTGAGTTGTCCATTAGGTCCGAACTGAACTCATATAATCGGGTTGGTGACCCACCGGCGGTCCGGCAGGGCCTGCACTCGAAGCGGATACTCTACACCGCAGTCAACGGAGTGATCCAGTTCCAGGGCTTTGCCAGTCTGCCGTTTGCCCGGTTGTATAACGCCGATCTGCAGCGGACCATGCGGCTGGGTTGTATCAACAGCAGTGAGCCGGACGCAAACGACGTGCTGGCGAGGATCACCTGAGACCTCGTCGGGCGTGCGCCGGCAGCGAATTCCGCTCTGGTTTTCAGCATCCCGAGCCCCCCCTGTTGGAACTAGCACTGGCCAGGTTCCGCCGGCTTTTCTCAATCATCAGTTAGTGTTGAAGCGAATGTTTGAAGAGCTTGGATATAACGCCACGGCAATGCCGGAGGTTCCGTTGTCTCCTCCGAGTTGCGAGATACTGCGTACACTGGCCTTGGAATCAGTTTTGGCGCCGGACTCGTCAACGTGGCGTTCACCTATCTTGCGCTGCCTGTGATGGCATTCAGCCTTGAGCGCTGGCGGAGATATGATTGACTCTAATTCGGCAGTCGTGGTCGGAGAGAAAGCCGCTCGCGTTCGGATGTTCAAGGAGTCTGAGTTCGCATTTACCAACGAAAGCCGCGATCCGACGAGCCGGGCGATCCACATGTTCTACTTGGATCTGATCGATTGCGTCGTCAAGGGGATTGGCGCAGCGTTCAGCGACTTGCGATCGTTGCCACAGTTGGATGCGCCGGTACCGGTTGTCATTGCCGGTGGGACCGCTATGCCGAGCGGCTTTCTTCAAGTGTTTGAACGCGCACTTCGTAGCGCCCGGCTCCCGATTGAGTTCTCGGTTGTCCGGGTCGCGAAGGATCCCCTGAATGCGGTTGCCCTAGGATGTCTGGAGTATGCGAAGGCGAATTTCAGCAACGAATAGTTATTCATTATTCCAGTTGCTCGGAGCACGAAGAGGGGGGCTTGGGGCCCCCCTCTTTCATTTTTCCTTTCCGGCGGACTCGCGGAGATGAAGTTGCTCGTTACC
>Ga0255261_1000016_pt1 | contig 16003 bp, 16 predicted proteins | sample LawtaT_11_FD_189986 | JGI IMG/M metagenome (GOLD analysis project Ga0255261, IMG submission 189986) | Metatranscriptome of freshwater microbial communities from St. Lawrence River, New York, United States - Law_Law_RepA_8d (Metagenome... | ecosystem: Environmental > Aquatic > Freshwater > River ... | reverse complement strand
TCTGCTCAATGTTTTCCAGCGGGTTGAAAGCTGGCCCATAGTTGACACCGAGGCAGATCACCGTTCTCGCATCGGGCCAGAGAGCGCGGGGGTGGCTGCGCTGTTCTGTCCGCTCCCCTAACCACCCCATCGTTCCGTGATGCCCGGCAGCAAGAAATTCCTGAAGACGATTGCGGGCATTTTCGCCCAGTTCGGCGCGCGCGAAGCCAATTGCGTCAAACCCCAGTTTGAACGCACTGTCTCGGATCGCTTCAGCCAGTTTGGCTGCCACCTATCCCCGCCCGCGATAGGTGGGAACGCCCTGGTCAGGTACCCACACCCCACTAGGCGGGGCCCCGGTCTGCCAAAATACGTCGATCGGTATTCCACCCCGCGGATACCAGTATGCACCGATACGCAACCAAGCTGGTGCGAGCAGATCAACCAGGCGCCGCGCAATCATCATGGTGCAATCCTCATGGAAGGCACCGTGATTACGGAAACTGGCGAGGAAAATCTTGAGAGACTTGCTCTCTACGATCCAGTCAGCCGGCACATAGTCCAACACAATATGCGCAAAATCAGGCTGTCCGGTCAGTGGGCACAGGGACGTGAACTCCGGGCATGTGAAGCGAATCAGATACCCGTTTCCTAGGCTCGGGTTCGGCACCCGTTCCAGAACCGCAGCTTCAGGCGAAGCGGGAACTCGTGTCGACTGACCTAGTTGTGTCAGCCCCTCGATGCCCTGGCTCATAACGGAGTGTCTCCTTCCAGCCAGAGCTGGCGTGTCTCGGAACTGAACTGCGAAAGCTGGCCAGCGAGGATAGCAGCTCGCGTGCCCTCCATAAGATTCTGATAATAGGTCAGATTGTGCCACGTCAGCAGTATCGGACCCAGCATCTCATTGCACCGAAACAGGTGATGAAGATACGCCCTGGTATGCTTGGTGCACCCCAGACACCGGCACCTTGGATCAAGCGGGCGATCATCGGTAGCAAACCTGGCGTTGCGAAGGTTGGCAACGCCAAAGGACGTAAAGGCGCGCGCCGTGCGACCAGCACGAGTTGGCATTACGCAATCAAACATATCGATGCCTCGGGCGATCGCTCCCAGAAGATCGTCTGGGGTGCCAACGCCCATCAAATATCGCGGTCTGTCATGCGGCAGACTTGGGACCGTGCAGTCGAGCACCGAGAACATCGTCGCCTGCCCCTCCCCTACAGCCAAGCCACCAACGGCGTAACCGGGAAAGCCAAGACTCACGAGCGCGTCAGCGCTTTGCTTCCGCAGGTTGGGATAGACGCTGCCCTGCACAATGCCGAACAGCCCGTATCCCGGGCGTTCCACGAACGCCCGCCGCGACCGTGCGGCCCACGCCAGCGATAGGTTCATGGACTCGCGCGCTTGGTCCATCGTAGCTGGAAAGGGCGTGCATTCGTCGAGCACCATGGAGATGGTGGCATCAAGCTTGTGCTGGATGTCAATTGAGCGCTCAGGCGTAAGCCTGTGACGGCTACCGTCTAGATGTGACTGAAACGTAACACCATCGAGATCTAGCTTGCGAAGCTTGGCCAAGGACATGATCTGGAACCCGCCTGAGTCGGTCAGGATCGGCCCAGGCCAGTCCATGACCCGATGCAGGCCGCCCATGGCAGCGATGCGCTCCGCGCCAGGGCGCAGCATCAGATGATAGGTGTTCCCCAATACAATGCGCGCACCGGTGCTCCGTACAGCATCCGCTGTCATCGCCTTCACGGTCCCAGCGGTGCCAACCGGCATGAAGACCGGTGTAGGTATCGGTCCGTGGGCGGTGAGCAGGATGCCGGCTCGCGCCTGTCCGTCCAACGCCTCAGTCGTCCATGAGATTGTCATGCACGCTCCAAAAGGGTGGCATCGCCATACGAATAAAATCTGTACCCTTCGGCTATCGCGTGCGCGTATGCCGCCTTCATCCGATCCGTGCCAGCGAAGGCACAAACGAGCATGAAGAGTGTTGAGCGCGGCAAATGAAAATTGGTCAGCAGCAGATCGGCGCTGCGCACCGGAGTTCCCGGTCGGATGAAGATCGCCGTTTCTCCCGCGAAGGGAACGATTTTTCCATCGGGTTGCACCGCCGTCTCAAGCAGACGGAGCGTCGTGGTGCCAACTGCGAGAATCCGCCCGCCTTGAACCCTCGCATCATTGACGGCAGCGGCCGTGTCGGGGCTGATTTCACCCCGCTCGGCGTGCATCCGATGCGCCGAGACGTCGTCCACCCTTATGGGCAGGAACGTCCCAGCGCCCACATGCAGCGTCACGGTAACCAGCCCGACACCCCGCTCGCCGATGCGCCTAAGCAAGTCTGGCGTGAAGTGAAGGCCGGCTGTCGGCGCCGCCACGGCACCCTCATGCGCGGCAAACACTGTCTGGTAGTCGCTACGATCCTGCTCGCGGTTGCCTTCGGGCCGATCGATGTAGGGGGGCAATGCGAGCGCGCCGGCGATCCGCAGCGCATCCCGGAAGGCGCTTCCCTCAAGGTTAAAGCGGAGCATCACCGTGCCGTTTTCGTTTCCCCGGATGACCTTGGCCTGGAGCACCGGACTGCCATCAAACGTCAGATCATCCCCATCCCGTAGCCGCCGGGCGTTGCGTGCAAGTGCGAACCAGTTTCCGCACGCATCAGGCCTGTCCAACGTGATGCTGATTCTTGCGGCCTGTCGTCGTGCCACCAACTGCGCGGGGATAACTTTCGTGTCATTCACCACCATCAGATCGCCGGGCCGCAGATGATCCGGGAGATGAGCGACAACCCTATCCCGCAGCCCATCAGTCTGGACATGAAGCATCTGGGCACTATCCCTCGGACTGGCAGGCGCCTGGGCAACCCGCTCCTCAGGCAGATCGAAGTCGAAGTCACTCGTCTTCATCAACGCGGAACAGCCGTGACTCGTCGAACCAGCTGCACCAAGGGATATGCGAACAGAAGCGCCCAGGCCTTGCCTACGATCTGCCCTGCCAAATAGTCGAGATTGCCGAATGCAAGAAAAAGAAATACAATTGAATCGACAACCAAGCCAACCAGAGACGAGGCAATCACGGCAAGCAAAAGACGCCTCTGTTGGAGTGGAGTGTAAACAGCAAAATCCGCCAACTCACTCAACAGGAACGCAGTGCTCGAGGCGATGACCAGGGAAGGGGGTGCCAGCCAGAATGACAGGACTGCACCAGCCAGTATCGCAGCAAGCGACCACGCCCCGCCCATGAGTCGCTGCACAATGTCGCGCATTACCAGCGCCAAACCAACCATCAGCACCCCAGAGGGCGCCATCACGCCGGGTGCGACCGGCACCAGGCAAGGGCCATTCGGAACGCATACAGTACCGACATGCCCAATCATCCAATTCGCAAACGGTATGCAAAAAAGGAATAGGGCAAGCGAAATCACGCCCAGAGCGGATCGCTGATACATCTGGCTAATCCCGAAGATACGTGCCGATCTCGATAAGATTGCCATCGGGGTCACGGCAATAGACCGAGGTCAAGGGACCAAGTGCGCCCACCTTCGCAGCAGGCCCCTCAACGATCGCAACGCCGCACAGCCCAAGATGTTCAACCACATCTGCAGGCCTGATGGCGGTGATAAAGCAGAGGTTCTGGGACCCAGGAACAGGAGCGGCCGCCGTGTTCGGCCTTGCTTCCTGCGTTACGGGATCCAGATTGATCTTCTGCCCGCCGAAGCGAAGCGCGGTCCGGTTTCGCGGACCGAACTCCTCGCGCTCCATCCCCAGAACGCGCTGATACCAGGAAGCCGTGACCTCCATATCACGGCAGGAGAGAACCATGTGGTCCAGCCGGTCGACGGTGAACCGCATCTATTCGATACCCTCATAAAAATCGTTGCCTTTATCGTCGACCACAATAAAGGCCGGAAAGTTCTCCACTTCAATCCGCCACACAGCTTCCATGCCGAGTTCGGGGAACTCCAATACCTCCACCTTCCGAATACATTCCTGAGCAAGTCGGGCGGCAGGGCCTCCGACACTGCCGAGGTAGAAGCCGCGATGCTTCTTGCATGCGTCACGGACGGCGCGGCTTCGGTTGCCCTTCGCTAGCATCACGAAGCTACCACCGGCCGCCTGGAAGGCCTCTACATAGCTGTCCATCCGGCCAGCAGTCGTTGGGCCGAAACTCCCGGTGGCCATACCGTCAGGGGTCTTGGCGGGGCCCGCATAGTAGACCGGATGATCCTTGATGTAGTCCGGCAGTCCGCCTCCGCGGTCCATTCGCTCCTGCAACTTGGCATGCGCAATGTCGCGGGCAACAACCATCGTACCCGTCAGGGCTAGGCGCGTCTTCACGGGGTGCTTAGCAAGCTCATGGCGAATTTCGGCCATCGGCCGGTTCAGATCAATCGGAACTACCTCGCCGCCCAGAATGTCATCGGTGGTTTCCGGCAGATACTTGCCAGGATCGGTTTCCAACTGCTCCAGGAACACGCCGTTTGGCGTGATCTTCGCCTTGATTTGACGATCGGCCGAACATGACACGCCAATGCCAACCGGCAGGCTCGCGCCATGCCGCGGCAACCGGATCACCCGAACGTCATGGCAAAAGTATTTGCCGCCAAACTGCGCCCCAATCCCGATGCCGCGGCTGATTTCCAGTACCTTTTGTTCCATCTCAACGTCACGAAAGGCGTGACCAGCCTTGCTTCCCTGGGTTGGCAATTCGTCCAACCACTTGGTGGAAGCGAGCTTCACAGTCTTCAGCGTAGCTTCGGCCGACGTGCCACCAATCACGATTGCAAGATGGTAGGGCGGGCACGCAGAGGTCCCCAGCGTCTTCATCTTCGTCTCAAGGAACTTCACGATTTTCTCGGGCGAAAGAATCGCGCGTGTTTCCTGAAACAGGAACGTCTTGTTCGCGGAACCGCCCCCCTTGGCAACGAACATCAGGTGCAGTTCATCAGCATGATAGTCACCGGGAGAAGCCATGATGTCGAATTGCACGGGCAAATTATTGCCCGTATTCACTTCCTGGAACATAGTGAGGGGAGCCATCTGCGAATACCGTAAATTCGTCTCGGTATAAGTTCGATGGACTCCCCAGGAGATTGCCTCCTCCTCATTGCCTTCGACCCAGACCCGCTGGCCCTTTTTCCCGAAGACGATTGCCGTTCCTGTGTCCTGGCACATCGGCAGTACGCCACCGGCGGAAATATTCGCGTTCTTCAGAAGATCGAGAGCCACGAAACGGTCGTTTCCCGAGGCTTCGGGATCATCGAGGATGGCTGCCAAGCTTGCCAGGTGGGCTGGGCGCAACAAATGCGACACATCCCGGAACGCCTGGAAAGCCAGTTCAGAGAGAGCCTCCGGCTTGACCCGCAGAACAGCCTGCCCGTCGCAGGAACTGACGGAAACGCCTGCGATGTCGAGTTTCCGCCATGGCGTGGGATCAGGTCCGAGGGGAAACATGGGGGCATAGAGAAAGTTGGCAGGCCGCGGTGGAAGGACGTTCATTTAGGTTCTCTCGGTGGAATCAAGAGTCGCGGGGGGGAGTGCGGCGGCGGAATGCATCCAGGCTTACGATTTGCGGCGTCTCGGCCGGTGGTTCTTCAGGCGTGCCCTCGGCGTCAGGCGGCGACGGCTGGGGTTCGGACAGTGGTTGGTACCTGAAACGGACACCAAAGCGTACATGGGGGTCGGCGAAGGCTGTGACCGCCAAGATAGGTATCACCAGCGTACTCGGCACACCTCCAAAGGACAGCCCAATACTGATCTGGCCCGCCCCTGTCTGCTGATCAGCCTCGTCAACGACCAGATCCCAAAACTGGTGTTGAAGTACGATAGTCATCTCTTGCGGGTATTGGGCCTTCAGGCGCGCGGGGACGATCGTGCCAGGGTCATCGGTCCGAAATGTCAGATAGAAATGGTGTTCGCCGGGCAGGCCATTCTCCGAGACGTATTTGAGCGCCTGGACCGCGACGCGGCGCATCGCCTCCTCGGTCCATACGTCGTAGGGCAACAGGCTCTCAGGCGCGCCCTGCCCTGTCATGTCGGGGTCGTCTTCCATCGCTCGCCTCGCGGTGCCGTGGTGTCCCATAGCGCCAAGACAGGCGGCCGAAAAGCCTATGTTGGCGATATATGTCGGGAGCTCCAGCGCGGATTGCATAGCGTGATGCTTTGTTGGACGGGACAGTCGGCAGCATGCGCTCCGGGCAGCCAACCCAAGCTCATCAGGAACTCACCAACGATCTCACCGCCCGTGAAGCGGAATGTGCGACGGAAGAGTTTCATCCACTCCGGCTTTTCCAAGGGGTGGTGGGCATCCAGCCACTCGAAAAAGCTCCCATGGCTTTGCCGAAGCCCTTGTATGGTGCGGGCGTTCGAGATGATCGCCTCCACCTTAAGCCGATTGCGGATAATGCCAGGATCCGCCAGCAACCTGGCCACATCGGCGGTGCCGAAGGCCGATACGCGATCGACATCGAACCCTTCGAACGAGATCCGCATGGTGGCGCGCCGCTTCAGGACAATCTCCCACGAGAGCCCGGCCTGCATGATCTCCAGGCACAGCCGTTCGAAAAGCACGCTCTCGTCGCGAGATGGGAACCCATGCTCGGTCGCGTGATAGTGATCGTGAACTGGATGGCCAGTCGCGAAGGCGCAATAGGACGACATGGGCAGCAGGGTGCGCTTTCCGCGCCGCCCCGACAACCCGGCGGCGATCGGTCGAAAGTGGGGGGCTTCTGTTGCCCGGTGCCCCCCGAACCGCGCTTATCGCTTATGCAGCGACAGCGAGCGCCTCATGATTGTCATTGGCACTTGTGATACGGCCCGATAACGGCGGAACCATGCCGGGCAAAAGATGAGTCTTTACCACGCGTGTCGAGCCTGTTTCGCCCCCTCACCCCTGCCAAGGCAGGAACTTGGTGGAGGCGCCGGGCACTGCCCCCGGGTCCACAACGCTTATTCCACGCACCGTTTATCGCCATAGCCGGCAAGCCAGCATCGGTAATATAGGGACGACAGCTACCGGTGGGAAGGGACCCTACGCATGCCTGTGACCGACGATCAGCAGGGCGAGATCATGGACCAGCGTGCCCAGCACGCGACGACCAGGCGCGCCACCGTCCCAGCGCTGGAGGAACTGCTCTTCACCGCCATGCCCGTGCTCGATCATGGCTTCGTGCGGGTGATCGACTATATGGGCGACGATGCCGCCGTGGTGCAGGCCGCCCGGGTGTCTTATGGGCGGGGCACGCGCCGCGTTTCGGAAGACGCCGGCCTTATCCGCTACCTGATGCGGCACCGGCACACGACTCCCTTCGAGATGTGTGAAATCAAATTTCACATAAAATTGCCTATTTTCATCGCCCGCCAGTGGATTCGTCACCGCACTGCGAATGTGAATGAATACTCGGCACGCTACTCAGTGCTGGATCGCGAATTTTACATCCCCGCACCGGAACAACTTTCTGCCCAATCCTCCAGCAACCGACAAGGACGTGGCGACGTGCTGTCCGGGCCAGAGGCGCAAGAGGTGCTCAACCTTCTGCGCGACGATGCAATGCGCAACTACGACCACTACATGTTCATGCTGAATGAGGAAGCGGATGGCAGCCCTGCCGATCCAGGCCGCCAGGGCTTGGCCCGGGAACTCGCCCGAATGAACCTGACACTCAACGCCTATACGCAATGGTATTGGAAGGCTGATCTTCACAATCTCTTACATTTTCTGTCTTTGCGGGCCGATACCCATGCCCAGTATGAGATCCGGGCCTACGCGGATGCCATGCTGTCGGTTGTCAAAGCGTGGGTTCCCCAAACCTACGCCGCCTTTGCGGACTATCGGCTTGGCGCCGTCACATTCTCGGCCCAGATGCTCGCCATCCTGAAACGCATGCTGGGAGGTGAGGAGGTCGCTCAGGCCGAAAGTGGCCTGTCCAAGCGCGAATGGGCCGAGATGATGATAGCTCTCGGGCGAACCTAAGGAAGCCGGGCATGATAGTCGTATTCGGATCGGTCAATCTGGACCTGATCTTCTCCCTGCCGCATCTGCCGGCAGCGGGAGAGACCGTCCTCGGACAGGAGATGTCCATCGAACCTGGCGGCAAAGGCGCAAATCAGGCCGTTGCTGCAGCGCGCGACGGCGCCCGGGTCGTTTTCGCGGGCGCCGTAGGATCGGATGCCCTCGCAGAAGATGCTCTGAGGCTGATGCGCAGCACCGATATGGACATCAGCCGCATTTCCAGGGCGGCCGCCGCAACCGGCACCGCTGCCATTTGTGTTGATGTTCAGGGCCGCAATCTGATTGCTGTCGCAAGCGGCGCCAATCTATGCGCACGGCAATCCCAGGTCGAAGATGTGTTGCTCGGCCCTCACACGACCGTCTTGCTCCAGATGGAAGCCCCCCGCGCCGATACGGAGGCACTCATCCACCGCGCTCGAAAGGCCGGATCCCGTATCGTGCTCAACCTTGCTCCGGCCGCACCGCTCGATGAAGCGGCGCTCAGCAGCCTCGATGTCCTTGTGGTCAACGAGGGTGAGGCGGAATTCCTGGCTCGTCACATTGGTTGTGCCTCCGGTGCAGCCGCGATCAGCGACCGTCTCGGGGGCGTCAATGTCGTGATCACACTGGGCGAACGTGGCGTGCGGGCCCAGACGGCAGATGGGGCCATAGCCCTTCCTGCCGCTCCGATCGATACTGTCGACACAACGGGCGCCGGTGATTGCTTCACCGGCGTCCTCACTGCGGCGCTCGATCGCGGTTTGCCCCTCCGCCAAGCGTTGCATCGCGCAAATGTCGCCGCCGGTCTCTGCTGCACACGCAAGGGCACTCAAGGCAGCATGCCCTCAACTGCAGAGATTGACGCCGCTCTCAGCTGATCACGATGCGGGGCCCGCCCGAGTGTCCTTTCTTCCCTTCCAGCTTGGCCTGTAGCCGCGCTGCCACATCGCGATAGGCACGAGCCGCGTCGCTTTGCGGCGCACTGGAGACGATCGGTGTGCCGGCATCGGCGGCGCTCCGAATCTCCAGGAGCAGCGGAATCTCGCCCAAGAATTCAATCCCCAGCTTTTCGGCCTCTGCACGAGCGCCGCCATGACCAAAGATCTCAGACCTGTGGCCGCAATTCGGGCAGCAGAAAAAGCTCATGTTCTCCACGAGGCCCAGCACGGGCACACGTGTGCGTTCGAACATCTTCACGCCGCGTCGCGCATCGAGCAACGCGATATCCTGAGGTGTCGACACAACGAGCGCGCCCGCCAGAGTAACCCTTTGCGCCATGGTGAGCTGTGCGTCGCCGGTGCCCGGCGGCATGTCGACGATCATCACGTCGAGGTCGCCCCACTCGACCTGGCCCATCATCTGCTCCAGGGCCCCCATCACCATGGGGCCACGCCAGATCATCGCAGTATCCTCATCCACAAGGAACCCGATGGACATCGCCTTCAAGCCCCAGGCCTCGAGAGGGATCATCCTGTCGCCCCGGACTTCCGGCTTCCTCGCCAACCCCAGCATCCGCGGCAGGCTTGGGCCATAGATATCCGCATCCAGCAGGCCCACCCGAAGGCCGAGTTGCGCCAGGGCGACGGCCAGGTTCACAGCCACCGTGGACTTGCCCACACCGCCCTTCCCCGATGCCACCGCGACGATGTTCTTCACGTTGGGCAGCAGCACAGCCTTTTCCGGAGGGGCGCCTTGCGTCGCAGGGCGGGGTGCATGCCCATGGCCATGCGAATGGTCGGATCGCCCCGCGGGTCGCGACGCCGCGTGTGCCGTCAGCACCGCAGCAACATTCTGCACACCTCGTTGGGCACCCAGCACCGCTTCAACCTTCTGCCGCACCGGCTCCATCGCCTGAACGCGATCGCGTTCGGTCAGGAGGCTGACCTGGACCAGAACGCCATGCGGCCCACGTCGCACCTCGATTCCCTCAACGATCCCGGCAGTGACGATGTCGCGGCCGCTCTCTGGATCAGCCACATTGCGGAGAACCTCCTTCAAGGAGGCAGCACTCGGCTCGCTCATGCGCTTGAAAACCCTTCGCACCCAGTCAATATGCAGGCGTGTCATGCCAGGGATATGGCTGCTTCAACTCCGGAAGCCAATGCCCTTCCCTGGATCGGCCGAAACGCGCACAGGAGCCCAGTTAGCTCATGCCTTCCTCAAACGGTGGTCCCAGCGGCGCCGATGGCTTTGTCGTCGTCCACTCCGGAACCGGGGGGGGCGGACCATGGGGCGCGCCCCCTGGCGGGCCGCAAGGCAATGGCCCCAAAGGGCCCCAGGGTCCGTGGGGCGGAGGGCAGCGCGGGCCCAGTGGCAATGGCGGCAATCAGCCACCAGACCTCGATGAGTTGATCGCCAAGGTCCAAGCCATGTTCCGTGGCGCGATGCCAGGGGGGAGCGGGCCGCGGATGCCTTCGATTCTCGGCGGGGGCCGTGGTATTGCGGTCATGGGCGCCCTTGTCGCAGTGGTTTGGCTTTCCAGCGGCTTCTATCGCGTGCAGCCGGATGAGCAGGGCGTCGTGCTGCGGTTCGGGGCCTACAATCGCACCGCCTTCCCCGGCCTCAACTACCATGTCCCTTGGCCTGTGGAGCGTGTGCTGCTCCCTGCGGTCACCCGCATCAATCGGGTCGAGGTCGGTTTCAGCACTGGCGTTTCCGATGCTCGCCCAGTCGAGATCCGTTCGCTCCGAGGGCGCGAGGCTGCGGGCCGTGACCTGCCCGAGGAAAGCCTGATGCTGACGGGTGATGAGAACATCATCGACATCAATTTCGCGGTTTTCTGGCGCGTCCGCAGCGCTGGGGACTTCCTCTTCAACACCCGCCACCCGGAATACACCGTGAAGTCCGCCGCCGAGAGTGTCATGCGCGAAGTGATCGGCCGCACGCCCATCCAGCCCGCCCTCACGGATGCCCGCGCTCGTATCGAGGCTGACGTTCTGCGCGGCGTACAGGCGATCCTCGATCAGTATCATGCCGGGGTCGAGGTGACCCAGGTGCAGCTGCAGAAGGTCGACCCTCCCGCCGCCGTCATCGACAGCTTCCGAGACGTTCAGCGCGCCAACACCGATGCCGATCGGGCTCGCAATGAGGCCGACGCCTACCAGAACGACATTGTTCCTCGTGCCCGTGGCAACGCGGCGCGCCTGGTGGCCGAGGCGACTGCGGCACGCGAAGTGTCGGTGGCTGAGTCAACCGGCCAGGCGCAGCGCTTCCTCTCCGTTCTCCAGGCCTATGAGGCCGCCAAGGAGGTGACGGTCCAGCGCCTTTACATCGAGACGATGCAGGAAATCCTCGGCAACACCCCCTCTGTGATCGTCGACGACAGGCTCCAGGGCATCATGCCGTTCCTACCGCTGGGTGAGGCAACTCGCCCCACCCGCCCCGCTCCGGCACAGCCCGGCGCCGGCTTCGCGCCGACAGGCCAACCTGCCACTCCTCCGCGGGGGACCACCCGATGAGCCGTTCCCTGATTGCCATCGTCGTGCTTGCCGCCACCGCTGTGGTGGCTGCAGCCTCCCTGTTCACCGTCGAGCAGACCGATCAGGTGCTCGTCACGCGCCTGGGCGAACCACGCCGCGTGATCACCGAACCGGGCCTCAAGCTGAAATGGCCGCTCGCCGAGACCGTCATCCGGTTCGATCGGCGGCTCCTCGACTACGAACTGCCCCCCGAGGAAGTCATCCTTGGCGACCAGCGCCGCCTGATTGTCGACAGCTTCACCCGCTACCGGATCGTCGACCCGCTGCGCTACTATCAGGCAGTCGGCCCCACCGAAAACGGCATTCGCGCCCGCCTGAACTCCGTGGTGACCTCGTCGCTGCGCCGCGTGCTGGGCAACGAACAGCTTCTGAACGTCCTGTCCTCAAACCGCGGCCGGATCATGGCCCTGATCCGGGAGCAGGTGAACGCCGAGATGCGCAACTTCGGTGTCGAGGTGGCCGATGTCCGCATCCGCCGCGCCGACCTGCCCCCGGAGAACACCCAGGCGATTCTGTCTCGCATGCAGTCGGAGCGTCAGCGCGTCGCGGCCCAGGCTCGAGCGGAAGGCGACGAGGCAGCAGCACGCATCCGCGCCGATGCCGAGCGGGAGCGAACGGTCCTCCTTGCGAACGCCCGAAGCACGGCGGATCGCCTGCGCGGCGAGGGCGAAGCGAACGCCATAGCGATCTACGCGGAGGCATTCAATCGCGACCCGCACTTCTTCCAGATATGGAGAACCCTCCAGGCCTACCGTGAATCCTTCGCGCAAGGTGGCTCAAGGCTCGTCATGACGCCGGGCGACGGCTTCCTGAAACTGCTGCGCGAGGCGCCCTCGGCAACTGCTGCAACCCCTGGCCCGGTCCCCACTCCACAACGGGCTCCTTGATGGCTCTGCCGGCGGGGCGCACGTGTTGATGGGTGCGCTCCGCTTGCGGTCGTGCGCTCCGCCGCCCACATTATGGTTGCGAGTAACAGGATACCCCCATGAACGACACCGGCGTCTTTGAGTCTTGGCGGCCCCGGCGGGGCACAGGTGTCGTCCGAGGGGCCATGCTGGCACTTGCCTTGACCTTGGCTGCGCCGATAGTGCCTGGCATCGGCAACGTGGCACAGGCGCGATCGGCACCCGAAAGCTTTGCAGACTTGGCCGCAAAGCTGCTTCCGGCAGTAGTGAACATCTCGACGAGCCAGACCGTCGCGGCCCGGGGTGATCGCGGGTCGCCCGACATGCCCCAGTTCCCGCCGGGGTCACCATTCGAGCGCTTCTTCCGAGACTTTATGGAGCGCAATCGCCCGCCTGGCGCCCCCCCTGGGGCAGCACCTGGCCAGCGGGGGGATCGCAACCCACCCGCTCGCCGGTCTCAAAGCCTGGGATCAGGGTTCATCATCGATCCGTCGGGGATTGTTGTCACCAACAACCACGTGATCGATGGGGCAGACGAGATCACCATCACCATGCACGATGGGATGATGCTGAAGGCGACGCTGATCGGTAAGGACGAGCGCACCGATCTGGCCGTGCTGAAGGTCATCGCAGACCGCCCGCTACCTGCGGTCCCATTCGGCGATTCGGACGCGGCACGCGTCGGCGACTGGGTGCTGGCGATCGGCAACCCCTTCGGCCTCGGCGGCACGGTGACAGCGGGCATTGTGTCGGCCCGCGGCCGCGATATCCAGCAGGGTCCCTACGATAACTTCATCCAGACCGATGCCGCGATCAACAAGGGCAATTCCGGTGGACCTCTGTTCAACATGAACGGGGAGGTTGTCGGTATCAACACCGCCATCTACTCGCCTACCGGCGGGTCCGTTGGTGTCGGCTTCGCCATTCCCGCCAGCCTTGCCAAGAACGTCGTAGCCCAACTCCGTGATTTCGGGCGGGCGCGTCGCGGATGGCTCGGCGTGCGCATCCAGCAGGTAACCCCTGACATTGCCGAAAGCATCGGCCTCAAGGAACCCTTGGGGGCAATGATCGCCGGCGTGACGGATGGTGGCCCTGCCGATTCCGCCAAGATCAGGAACGGCGACGTTGTGCTGCGTTTCAACGGGCAGGACGTGAAGGACATGCGAAGCCTGCCCCGGATTGTCGCAGATACGGAGATCGGCAAGCAGGTTCCGGTCGTCCTGTGGCGGGATGGCAAGGAGGTTACCCTCGAAGCGAAGGTCGGCGAGCTTCCAGACGACCAGCGCGTGGCATCCGCGGCACCCGACAAGCCTGCGCCGGTTCAGCCAGTGGAGCTCTCGGGCCTCGGCCTTCGCCTCTCCCCCATCACCCCTGAAGCGCGCGAACGCTTTCAGATCAGTGGCGACCAAAAGGGCGTGCTCATTACGGGTGTTCTGCAGGGAACCCCGGCCGCCGACAAAGGCCTGAAGCCCGGCGACGTGATCGTGGAAGTCCAGCAGGAAGAGGTTACGACCCCCAACGACGTGCAGGAGCGTGTCGAGAAGGTCCGCAAGGCCAACCGTCGTTCCGTGCTCATGCTCGTGCAGACGAGCGATGGCCTCCAATGGGTGCCCCTGTCGCTGTCCCCCGGCGACCGCGCACCTGGCTAACTTCGCCTGCAACCGAAAGGGCCAGCTTCAGCACCCCCAGGCGTGCTGAAGCTGGCCCGTCCTACGCTATTTAGCGGCCAAACGTTGCACGGTAGAGCCCGTAGCCAGGGAAAAGCGGCTGAAGCTCCTGTTCAATGCCGGAAGCATCGCCACGTCCATCACCCCGATCGACGGCTCCATGACGATCATGGCAACAGTGGCTGACAGGTTGTTGGCGTCATTGGGGCGGGGCGGACGGCAGACGGAGTAAGGCGCGCCGAAATCGTCAAACAGCGCGTCCTTCACATGATCCGGTGTCGCATGACCCAAGTGAGGCAGTAGCAAGTCACGAACCCGGATATCGCGATAGAGGGAACACGGCGTACTGGCGACCCCCATGTCTCGCAGCTTCACCAAGGCAACGGGGCTCACGAAGTGGTTCGCGTGCGTCAGCAGGCCTCTATCCGGATGCACCTGAAAAGTCTCATCCGGCGCGCACTCGAAGTCGATCGCGACACCTTGACCCTTCGCGGTCGAAGCACTGACGATCATGTTGTTCGCAGCCGACTTTGCTGTGGCGTAGACCGCCCGCATCGCAAGCGCCGGGTATTCCTGCTCAAGCACCTTGCGTCGTATCAAGGCGAGGGGCACACCCACATCGCGATAGTCCCGATCCGATTGCAGGTAGTTGGCAGTCAGGCCGATGCCAGCCTCGTTCAACCCTGAACGGGCCAGCCCCCCTGCCTCCGTAAAGGTAAGGATGTCCGGCCCATCGGACCTGCGGATACGAAGCACGACCGCCGTCTCAGCGCATTCCGCCTTCCAATCCCAGTTCTGGGCATGGATCAGCCGGCGGGCCGCTGTCGCCTCGGGCATCACGACAACGCCTGTGCACCCGTCAGGGAGACGTTCCGCCAACCGCGCGCGCAGATCCGGCCGCTCCGCCAGCTTCAGGATCTCCGTGCGTGCGTTCAGGAGCACAATCTGCTCGAACGCAACATCCGCACCTGCGGCGATGCCGTGCATCTCCTCAACATAAAGCGGATCGAACGCCTCGATGACAGGCAGATAGTCACGAATCAGCGCAACGACCGCGCCTTCATCCAGGCCCGATCGGCCAATCTGCGCCGTGTAGTGCGCGATCCCCTTGCCGATGCGCTCAGCGGCAAGCCGCCCGTGCTGCACGCCTCGCTCATGTGGGCCGCCCGAGAGATCGATCAGGGGACAAGGTTCAACCATGGCTCTCTCCCAGTCTGTATGGAATCACGATGCGTAGTCGGGTTCCTCGCGATCCAGGATGCGACGCCAGGCGTCAAGGAACTGGCGGCCGTCATGCACTTCGCTCCAGGCCCCCTTGTGGTGGGTCCAGCGCAGATGGTCCGGCTGCCGGCGCAGTGGAAGCCCCGTAGAAGCCGCAAACAACTGGTAGCCCACGGTCTTCTCCACCACGCACAGCTCATGAAACGCGTCGTGCACGGTCGGGCCGACCGTCATCACCCCATGGTTGGCCATCACCAAGGTCGTCGCGTCGCCGAGCGCACGGGCCAGGCGATACCCCTCCTCCAGGTTCGTCGCCGGTCCCGTGGCTTCGTCGTCATAGGCCACGCGATGGTTCACCAGGAGGTTGTTGTGGTGAGCCATGCAAAGCCGCCCGCCTTCAATCATCGCAAGCGCGGTGATGTGGGGCGGATGCAGATGGATCGCGCACTTTGCAGCAGGGTTGGCGGCATGCAACGGCGCATGAATGTGATACGTGACCGAGCGGACTTCGCGCCCCCCCGAAATCACATTCCCTTTGAAGTCGACCACCAGCAGGTTGTTGGCGGTGATCTCCTGGAACAGCAGACCGCGGGCATTCACCAGGAACCGATCGTCATGGCCGGGCAGCATCAGGCTGAAATGGTTCCCCAGCCCTTCATTGAACCCGAAGCGCACCGAAAGCCGAAACGCTGCAGCAAGGTCGCAGCGCAACCCCCACTCAACGTCGCTCATACCAGTCGGTTTGCTCATGGTGCCCTCCGAT
>Ga0255261_1000012_pt1 | contig 16548 bp, 1 predicted proteins | sample LawtaT_11_FD_189986 | JGI IMG/M metagenome (GOLD analysis project Ga0255261, IMG submission 189986) | Metatranscriptome of freshwater microbial communities from St. Lawrence River, New York, United States - Law_Law_RepA_8d (Metagenome... | ecosystem: Environmental > Aquatic > Freshwater > River ... | reverse complement strand
TTATTTGTCCAATGAAATGATACTCATTGCATCACTCTGTACTATCTCTTCATACACCACCGACTGTGAAAAGCACACAACAAGAGTAGACGATAGGATAAATAAGTTTATTCATGTCAACAAAACACCAAAATTAAAAACATACATGCTCGCATAATCGCATAATCATATACAAACACATGTTTACATACACCGGTAGAAGCAAGCACACACACACACACACACACACACACACACACATGTTTCAAAAAAATTAAAATCACAAATCTGAAATCCAATTCAGCCATGCCAGCCACCACCACCACAACTAAATATAGAATATAAAGTAGCATGCAGTTACAGAATATCACAGCCTTTTAAAATTTACATGTACATATAATTGCATTATGCAGCAAGGAGAGTCTGAGTCTGAGTGGTAATATCCAAGGACTGAGAGGTTTCATAGGTTGCTGTGACAGTACCAGTTGAAGAATACCCTCCAGCATTGATCACCCTAATACCAGCAACGTATTCTTTACCCACTACGTACTGTACACTTGGAATGGAGATAACTGGTTCATTGTTGCTTTTAGTCCATCCGATAATATCCCAACGACCACTGGAAGCAGTTCCGACCGCATAGTAAATCTCATACGGGCTGAAATCCTCAGAAACAGCAGATTGCCAGTCGATGAGAGCGACTCCGTTGCGCACAGACATTACCAAATCGCGCGGATATACAACAGGTGCTGTGCTGTCAATAATCACACTGGCAACAACAGGGCTGCTTCGTGGTGCAGAGCCAAAAGCATAGTAACCCCGTACTTTAGCCCTGTAGATACAGCCTTCTCGAAGAGGAAACCCCTTGGGCTCAAAGGTCATTGTGGTTCGTTGCGTTTGTCGCCAACACGATGCCGTGGCAAAATCTTCCGCGTATCCACTGGGACAATCGTGAAACCAACAAGCACGGCCATCAAAGCGATAACCCAGTCGACAATCTTGACAGTCTGAGTCAGAAGGCCCCACACACTTGGCACAGGCAGCATGGCATGGTCTGCAGCGGAAATCGGGATCAAGTATACTTGGATCATAAAAGAAGCCTACACCACAATCGGTTTTTGCTGTGACATTATCACAGTCTTCCGCAAAGAGAACTTCATATTGCAGCGAATCACCCAAAGCGTCAAATCCATCCCAATGGAGAACGAGCTTATCGGTGGAAGATGCATACGAGCCAAAGCCAGCATACAATCCAGGAGTCTTCAACTCAAAAGTGGCATAGGCCGAAGCAATTGATGGAGGTCGCGAAATGTAAACAACACCATCGGAATACGCATGGTCGATTAAATCTGCAAAATTGGAGCAGCGCACTGTAGCATAGTACGTTTCACCATGAACCAAGCTGAGATTGACAAAGGTAGCCTCCAAGCCCACTTCACTACCCCGTGTGATGGATGTGAATGGCACTACATCTGTCAGACCAGGCTGTCGTCCAAAGCCCACATTGCACCACTGAATGCCAGACTCAATATCAACAAAGGCAGCCCAAGAAGCTCGTAGGATGGGTTCTGTAATAAAGTCCACATCAGCAGATGAGGCAGAACCACTGTTGGCAAGGTCTACAACAACACCTGGTACCGGTGGGGTGTGATCAATAATGATAGGCATACTGATAAAGCGAGAAACCAGTCCTAATGGATTAGTGGCTACCACACTCACATATACTTGCATGCCATGGTGGAATTTCAAGCCATGAGCATCACCGTACATATTGGAGCCCAGATTGGTAAACGGCAAAATCTGAGCGCCACCAGGAACCGTACCAATGGCCCACTGCACATTTTCAATGCCACTCTCCGGGTCAACGACCAACCAAGAAGCTTGCATGTGGGAGCGTGTATTTTGATACCACTTACCAGCGTGCACTGCATTGAGCCGTTCAATCAAGATAATTCGTGAAACAGAGTTGCAGTCTGTCGGTGCGTATCTACCACTGGTTACAGTCAAGCAACCAGACGCTCCACAGCTAGCACATGGAGAACCAGCTACTTGACTGCGGCTGCCTGTAAAATACGACAAACCAGAATCAAGCACAGCACACACAGCACCCCACTTGTGCTCTGCGACAACTCGACGTGTTGCGGTGTCATCTGCAGCTACAACCCAGCCAACAGGCAAGTTCAAGCTTCCCGATTGGCAACTCAAGCTCCCAGAATCGACACCACGGCCGTCCAAGGCAGCAAATTCACGTCCGGTTGAGACCTTCCAAGTATTTGTCAATGTGACCTGTGCAGTTGTTGCTTTGCATGCATTCACACTGACATTGTCAATAGCCAAAGCACGATTCAGCGACTTGGTGGGACAACTGATGCTAACCCGTGTCACAACATCTGTGGCGAAAAATTCGAAACTAAAGGAGCGCCAAAAGCCATTAATATGACCTTCAGACAATAAAAAGGGTTGGTCCAATGTACCAGCCTCTACATGCCCAGCCTGGCCTTGCACGGCACCTCGGGGATAGCCAGCGGCAGAGAAGGTCAAGCGATATCGAGTGCCTGGGACGGAAGTGAAATTTTGAGAAATCGAGCTTCCACTGCTTTCCAACACATAAAACCAATGAGATGAATCGGGGGTCTCTAAGCGGGTAGAATTGGCCACCTGCTGCATCCCAGCGCCATTTGGCAACCATCGATTGGATGGCACTGTTTCAAAGGATGGATCTGAAAGCTGATTCGCAGACTCTGGTGTGCAAACATAAATGGCAGGTGGTGTGACATCCACAACAAAGCCGTTGGAGCTCACAACATCACTGACATATCCAGCTGCGTTGGTGGCCCGCACAAAGACATAGTACCGGACACCTGATATTAACTGCAATCCCGACCAACTACTGACAGGCAGTTTGGCGGTGGTGTACAATCCCATGGACACAAACACAGCGTTGGGGTCAGAGGGCACTTTATGGTTGTACTGAAAGTCTGCAGCGGCCACCAAAACAGTCGTCGTAGAATTCGTTGAGGATACGGCAATTTCGTAGTTTACAATTCCAGATTCATAATCGCGAAATCCAGTCCAAGAAGCTGCTACCACTGATGCAGAGGCCTGCACGTCGTAATCCTTCAGTTTGGGACCATCAAACACTGCTCCAACAAGGGGTGGCGTTAAATCAGTGGTCACACCATTGGAAGTAAACTCCGCAAACAATCCGTATATATCATAAGCTCGAACACTGCTGTAATATCGCACGCCAGATTTCAGCACCGCAGGGTTTGTGAGCGTCACTCGACCATTTCCACTTGTGGCATTCGCTAGCGGTGAAAATGAGCGAAGGTCTGTGCTACCAGGATAGCTACCCACAGCCCACTCAAAGCGGGAAAGAGCCGACAGTTCTGAAGTCAAGAAGAACATGCCATCCATTCCAGTATGAGATGGCCAGCTCCATGTAGCAGCAATGATTCGACTACTTGGTTGATACTCCACATCCAAGTATGGCAAAACAGATTTGACTGTGGGGTTGGGAATGGTTGAATTGATCCAATAGTCGGGGTTTCTCACCAATTGACCATCAAGAACGCGAGGTGGATACTTTAACTGAGGGCCACTATTGCGCACTTGCACGCCATCTGAGCGGAAGATTCTAAATTGCTTATCAGACAACCAAGCTCGCACGTAAAAGTAGTAAGACGTGCCGGACTCAAAGTGGCCTTGAAACGAGGTATCGCTACCTGGCACCGTAAAGACTCCATGGGTGCTCAGTCCTGCATATTGCCAGCCTTCAGAAAGACCGCTTTGAAAAAAGCCCATACCAGGATATGGTTCATCAGCGGAGTCTGGTTTGAGACCCACTGTCCAATCATAACGCAGCACTGCTGCAGCATGTGCAGCACCACTTGTCACCCGCCAAGTGCCTCCCAGAACATTGACAAAGGGTTGGTAGTCCAAGTCTACAGTCGGTTGGAATCCATCATCCACTTGGATTTCCAGACCACTTAGAATACTTGCGTCGGCAGTTGCTCGGTCAGCCACTGTGTCCACACAAAAATTGGGAGAGTACGGGATGTTGCAAATGCAAGAGCGAGGAGAACTCGGGTTAACCCCAAATATTGGTGCACATCCGTCGGGAGAAGAGCTGTTAGAAGCATATTGTTTCTGACACAACACCTCCAAATGACAAACTTCGTGAAGAACATTTAAGGCACCATTGCCGTGGGCTTCTACAGCAAATGTGATTGCGCTGGATAGACCTGCACTATTAACACCTCGAATCACTACGCGGTAGACTTTGGCGACCGTCAAGCCAGCTGCGTTGATGGTCAGTCCGTAGATAGATTGATCATTGTCACTTGCAGCTTGAAGAGAAGACATCTTGCCATTCAATGTTACATAGTAGCGCACCATGGGCGATTGACTGTCTCGGAAGCCGAACCAGCGAATAGTTGCTGTGTTGCCGCTGGAAGACCAAGTCATATCTTCAGAGGGCCAGCCACGAGTCGGCGGTGTTCCATCCACAAACATGTAGTTAATCGAATCTTGGAGCAAGCACACACGAGCACCATTGCATGCATGCACTGACAAAAAGTACTTGTCGCCATCAATCAGCTGAATATCAGCTTTAATACCTTCAGTATTATCAGTGACATAGATAGCATTGACTGGCTGGCTGCCCTGATAGTCATGGTGCACTCGAGCTGACCACGTGAGGTGATGAATCGAACTCTCGGCGTCGACGTACGACCAAGCAGCGCGCAAAATTGACATGAAAGGCTGATAGTGCTCAACGAGATCTGGAATTTGAACACGAATGCCTCCAATCATATCCACATCGAAATAGGGTTGAATCTGTGCAATTGGTGGAGTACTATCAACTCGAACGCCGTTTGATGACATTATCACAGAAAGACCAGCCTTGTTTGTTGCTCGCACACTGCCATATAGAGTTTGCATGGTGAGATTCGCACGATTTGGTTTCGTACCAAAGGCCTTGGAGTCCAAATAAACCATCTGCCAACTAATCTCATCACACGACGCAACAGTAGTCCCAGCACACCATTCAAAATATGCAATGCCAGAATCAGGATCAAAGAAACTGTCCCAATGCAATTCAAAAGTCTTTGGTCTGGGCGAATACGCAGCATCTAGGCCAGCATAGCCGTCCAAAACAATACCCGCGATAGGGGGCGTGCCATCCACTACGAATCCATCAGAAGTCTTACGAGCACACAGCCCAGCGTGGTTGCATGCTTCAACAGTGACAGTCAGCACCATTCCATCATACAAGTGCAACCCTGTGGCAGAAGCAGAGGTCTTCAATCCAACATCACTTATTGGCACCACATCACACTCGCTGGGATTCGTTCCCACACACCATCGGTATCTTTCAATACCAGATTGAGCATCAACAAATCCATCCCAATTGCCCGACACTTGAGTTCGAGACGATTGAAAGTTGATATCGCCTGGACCAGCACCGTCACGAACGAGACCTCCTGATGGAGCACTCTTGTCAATGCCAATGCCCAGGCCAGTAACTGTCACATGCAGACCAACGCGATTATATGCTCGAACCGAAACATATATTTTCTGGCCTTCCGCAAGATCCTCTGGAAGAGCATACATGGCTTCATTGTCCGCTTGAGTGGGTTGCCAGTCAAACAAGTCGGTGGCGCCTGGAAAAGTTCCAGCACACCAAATATATCGCACGATTGCCGACTCTTCATCGGAAAATCCCGACCAGTGCGCTGTGATTTCAGACGTGCTACTCTGGAATGCAGCGAGTGGGTCATCTCCTTCAAACACAAGCCCAGCAACGGGTGGGGTGTTGTCCACCAGCACAGCATCTGATCCTGCATACGTCTTCAATCCAACATAGTCAGTAGCCCACACAGTGCCAAAGTACTCTGCTCCATTTTTCAGTGCCAAATTAGAGACGAGAAAGTTGGTAGCATCCCCCACTTTCGTGCGCTTCACAATGTCTTCACCATACCGAAACGAGCCAATTGCTACTTCGTAATAGTCGACACCCGAGGTGTATACATCCGTGTCCTGTTCTTCAATGTCTGAAAAGTGGCCCCAGACCACAGAGATTTCATTAAGACTGTGCTGGAATGAAATTCCTTCACTGCCAGGCTGTCCGATCCGCACCGATCCAGCCTTAGGAGGACTCAGGTCAATAGTCACACCATCACTGCAAGCAGACCATGTGGAAATACGTTGTCTAGCCACGTATGACAGCGCTGAACCACCGAGACCCTTGGCGTCCACAATGCGAATGCATGTGTAGTATCGAACCCCATCTTGTAGCTCCAGACCAGTGGCTACAATACCGTTTGATGAAGTGCGTCCACATACAACAGCAGTACTTGAGCAGCCAACTAATGTAGGAGAAGAAGAAATGGACCACTCGTACACTGGGCTTTCAATGTCTGAAAAGCCGGCAGCAAAGATACTGGAGAATAGCCACACAGAGGAAAGTTTGTTTGCATCACGGGTGTAGTCAAGTTCTGCAATAGAGGTGGGCATGATGGCGTTGTGGTCAACAATATCTTGATCAAATCGTTCCACATCAATCACAACAGGTAGTACCTGTTGAGCCAAACGGGCTTCGACAAAGACCAGCGTTGAAACACCTTCAGAAGAAAAGCCTTTGACAACAAAATACACACGACCTCGAGAATGAAGCTTGCTTGGGTAGATCGCAACAGGGAACTTTATTGCAATGCTCACAGAACTTGATGTCCAATTAATTCCATCCAAAGAATAAGCGAGTTGTGAAGTGACTGGTTGCCATGGAAAGAAGACTGAACCACCTTGATTATCAGTGGAGAGGGTCCATTGATACAAGGACACAGACTGGTTGCGAATACCAGTGGAAGATACTTCAATCTCTTGGAAGTGCTGCCACTCAGCTTTGACTAACACGCCATCGTTGGATTCGCGGTAAAGTGCAGACACAGTTCCGGACAAAGGGGCAACACTATCAACGGCCAATCCATCCGAAACGACAGCATTGAAGCATCCCACAGTAGAGGAATAGCAAGATCGTACCAAGAAGTAATACAACTGCAAAGGCTGTAGATTGACTGTAGCTCGTGTGGACGTGGAAAGCCCCACACTGGTGTATGGGATAACCACACGATCCAAAGGCAACGTCACATTTCCACCAGTGATCGCCAAAGTAGGTAGTGGCCCAGTGATGATGGCCCACTCATAATAGTTGATGCGTGCTGACTTGCTTGGCAGATCCGTCCAATGGAGAGATACAGTGCGAAGAGAGGACTGGGACAGAGGGTTATCCACACACTGTGAAACCTTCATATCGTCCACAAGAGCAGCAGCAGAGTCCAACAATTGCAGTTGAATGATAGTGATGCCAGAAATAGCAGTGAAGCTATGCTGCGCGTTCATCCAAGTGTCATCATCGCTCGAGTATCCATTTGCAATGGCAATGTGTCGGCTCGAAATGGCAAACACTTCAGGATTGGAAGGCGAGCTTCGGGCAGTAATCTCTAATTGCAATGCCAGATCAGCCCCAAAATTGCCTTCAGCTCGAGTAGTCATAAAGGATATGGTGTAAATCAAGCCAGGGACAGTGGAGATAGCAGCCATGTATTTGCCTAAGCCAGTCAACCTCAATGCGTTCATAGAAACATCAAAGTCAGTTAGTTGCAGAGGTACTATAGATGCTGGGTTTGTAATGTGTGCTACTCCAAGGTGACCATCTTGCAAAATGTTTGCTAGCGCTCCAGAGATATAGTTGCTGGCATCGGAAAAATCACCGTTGTCTAGCATATTTGCTTCCAACAAACAGTCTGATCCTTGCAATACGCGGCCTGAAGATGATCCTAGAGGCACGATCAACGAGCTATCCGAATTCACTTCAACACAGCCAACAACGTTGCAGGCGCGAACTGCAGCACCGACGCGATGAAACAAACGGGGTCCAGAGATGGGCGACAAAGGCAATACCACAGAAGTATTGGTTGCTGTGATCTCAGAGGAGGTAATTTTCTGGTAGTCGTACATCAGCCACACAGTGTACGTAAGCACTTCGCCGGTGGCGTGCTGAAAATGGTCCCATTGCACGTTCAAAGACTGCGTATTTGTAAGAACATCTGCATCATCATCCAGCTGAAGGGTGCGTCCAGTGATTGGCCAGCGATCTGGCAAAACATCACACACCAGACCACGCAAGGGAAGACCACTGATGTAAACGAAGCGAGTGGATGGAGTGATCGAGCTTAGTCCAGCGTTGGATGTCACACGAAGGGTGATGTAGTATGCATGAGCATCTTGAAGAGAAGACAAAGTCGATCGTGGCATTGAAGTATTGGTGGGCGAAGCAAGACAGTTACATAGTGAAGCATCGGGCGTCTGAACTGGTTTCCACGTAAAAATATCACATCCACCAGTAGATGTACCAATGCAATATTCCAAAAGACAGAGTCCACTTGCGGGATCCGCAAAGCCACTTGCAGACCACGTTGCAACAACAGATATATTTGTTAATGTTACAGCCAACGATAACGACGAAGTGACTACGGGAGGAGTACTGTCGACCAACACTGGGCCGAAATACAGCTTCGATATCAATTGGGCCTTATTGATGCCCCGGACTCGATAGTACATAGATGTAGCGTCCCCCAGAGCACCTTCGCGAACCGAAATAAAGTAATTTTGCTTATGAGTTGATGTTGACACAAACAATGCTCCGTTGTCATCTGCAGACCCATCAGGGCTAACATACGAAGCAACAGCAACCTCATAGTCTGCAATGCCACTTTCCAGATCACCGCCATTCCATTGTAGACCAAAGTTGTCAGCGTACTGATACAACGCCGCTCGCCCATATAGGGTACATGCATTTGCCGTAGAAACGTAAGAGCTAGAAATATTTCCTCTGAGGGAAATAAATCCATGAGTGACTGTAAATGATGCAGTGGCCATATTGGGTGTTCTGACTGGCACACTTTCAGAGAATGGGGGAACGTAGCCTTCCGTAGGAAAGGCATCTGGAGTGGGAACAGTAAGAGCATTTGCTGCACAGGATGTATCTGCCACAGGGTGCTTTATGCCATCCGCAGTCAACAGCCAGATGCGAGTCACACCACCCACAACATTCTTAATAAGACCAGGGCGAATACGCACTCCATCAACGCGTACATCTGACAAGACAGGAGGTGTCGAGTCAACCATAACACCATCAGAGCATACAAACTCCGATCGAGACAGTGCATAGTTATATGCCACAACCGTGGTGTAATACATGCCCGTGGATAGTGTGCCTTGGAATGTTGCGGAGGTCACCAAACCTCGTGTGCTACGGAAGGCATTTGCCAGAGTTGTGTTTCTTTTCGAAAGACAAGTTCCGTCTTCACTACAAGAACCTCCACCACTGGTTACCACACAGCCAGCACCACAATACATTTCGGCAGTGATACAAGATCGACCCATGTAGTATTCATAAAAAACAATTCCACTCTCGTGATCGGTGAAATTAGTCCATGATGCAGCCAAAGCTCCATCCGACGCCATGTAATCAATATCAGGCGACGAAATACTAGCGGAATCCAACACTTGACCAGATTGAGGTGGGGTGGTGTCAATACGAATATTGATGTCCGCAGAGATATCCAGCATGGCGTAATTTGTGACGGTCAACTGCAGAGTCATTTCCAAATTATGCCAATAGATGTTTTGGCCGTTTCTGAATGGGTTGGTTCCAGTTAAACCAGTCACAGGTAAGATAGACCCATCAAAGCGCTGAATAGTATAGCTCAGATAGCATTGGTCATGTTGGCCATATGAAGTACAATAACAAATATTAGTGCTCATGGCTGATGGACAATTGCTAGGCACTGTCGCAGAACATGCAGCCATTGATGTTGCTGGTAGAGCACTGTAAGAATTGGATACACATCGGGGACTTGTTCCTGATTGAGTTGGAGATGTGTCAAAGTTCCATTGTCCACTCAATATTACATATTGGTTGGCAGCAGAAGTGCGTTGATAGTTGGCATAGTTTTCTGAAAACGATGTTTCTCTCAAGTAAAAGCGAGCACGCCGCAAGCCACTTTCCACATCATATGCACCATAGCCAAGCAGCAAATTGCGGAGATTAGTGTCAGAGACAAATACAAAGCCTTCGCCCGTTGACAGTGCAGTACTTAATCGCAATTGATCAACGAGTGTATTCCCAGCGGTCACCATTGGCAGCCGTTCCGTGCGACCCTCGCTCGTTTTCAGCAAAAGCATATCCGTTATCGAAGGAGGGGTCAAATCGATTCGAACTAATTGCTCCAAGATGGCAGTGTGTTCATTGGTCACGGGAATGAAATTGTTTGGCCAATTGCGTTGCGGCCATTTCGATGTATATGTACCAACCGCTGCAACGTCATGTGCACGCACAGAGACTATATATTCATGACCACTGAGAAGGCCTAAACTTTGCTGAGCCCGGCTACTATCAAAAAACGTCACAACAGCAACCGTTGAAATGGGAGCAATATCCTCTCGAAAGGCATCCACCGAAATGGACAGAGTATACGATCCTTGAGTCACTATCACCGAGCGTCGTGTTTCCGCAGGGGTATCTTCCGTGATATTCTGGAGAAGTCTACTTGGGATGGCGAGAACATAGAACATTTCATTCGCATCAACAGTTCGAGTACTAATACTGCGGCGAGCAACGACCGCTCCTCCGGGAGTATCTTGCGGCTCAAAGGCCACGACAAAGCGAGTATCAGAGAACACACCAGAACGATCTGTTACTCGTACTGTGAAGCCATAGTCCAGGTCGGTACGGAAAGAAACTTTTTCACTATATTGACCCAAACGAAGCATGCCTTGTTCAAGAACAAAGGCACCATCGTTCGAGTCGATCATTTCAATGTGTAGAATGTCACCATGACCATCTGGATCGGTTGCATCGAGCGAAGCAAAAGCTTGATCATCGGACTCGTAAAGAAAACGTAGACGTTGGCCAAGACGAGACAATGCAGCAAAATATGCACGACCTGGAGCCCGATTCGATCGAGAAACACGCACTAACACTGTTGCATGAGCTGATAAACTTGGAATACCAGAGTCCTGACAAGTAACATTCAAAGCAATCAAGCCATAGGGAAGCGGCACAGAGTGATTGGAAAGAATAATCGTATTGCGATTGTCGATTTCAAAGTAGTTGTAATTGTTGTTGTTGGTGTTTGTGGGTACCAATTGACATTGATGAGTCTGACCCGCATCTGCATCCTGCACATAGATTAAAGCAGCTACTGCGCCAAGATGGCTATTTTCCTCCAAATCATAGACAGTGCTCACAATGACAGGTGGTTCGTTTATGTCAAGAACTATGACATCAAATGCTTCAACGACTTGACGGGACTCACTTCCTGGCGACAAAATTTGGGCAGCGAAGGTGACAGAGCATGGGGAAATGGTGGATTCAAAGTCCACAATGCGGTTCACTATCAAAGCATGACCATCAATAGCAAAAAGATTGCATACATCATCTACAATAGAAATTGCATTCAGAGAAGCTGGGCGAGTTGGCAAATTCTCATCTGAAAAATCAATGGTGGCCGCCACTGTTCCAACTGGAACTTGCTCATCAATGGCAAGTGCAGCCCCCATGGCAACTCCATGAAGCAGTAACTCAATGCGTCCAGGCCAAGGCCATTGGTTTTCAGAGAGTGAGAGAGTAAACGATGTTTGTATTGTGTTGACAATGACTTTCGAACTAGATGGTCCGCAAGAAACCATAAAAGTCAAAGGGGCTTTCACGGTCCAAGTTTCCGCAACAAAGACTCTCATACCCTCCATGCTTAGCTGTCCTAGAGAGCTTGAAAGGACCGAGCATTGGATGACATCAGCATAAATGGAGAAACTTCCCATCACTTCAATAAAACCCAAAGTAGAGCTTTGGGCTGAATAAGCATTATACACATCAGTTGAGAATACAACAGCATCAATGTGAAGACTTGACACCGAGGGCCGTACAGGAAAGGTGAAAATGGGTAGAGCCAACACAAAGCGTGGCTCAGTCAAAGAACGACGTCCCAATTGTGAGTGGTATGGATCTAACAATGTGACGATTAGTTTAGATGAGGTAAACGACGTGTTGTAGTATGTCACTCCATTCACAGTATACGACACTGTAGTGACAGTGGTCCCCGGTACAGTCAATGGGGAGAGACCGCTCACCACATACGACCCTTGCTCCAAATTCCAATTCCCAATCCGTCGCCAGCCACTAGATGAGCTAGGAATAGTGCTTCCTTCGTACTTGAAACAAATAGAGCCAGACCCGGTGGAAAGAAATTGCATCTCGCTCGCAAGCAAAGTTGTGCGAAATCCATTTTGTGGAAACGGATTCAAGAAGTATTGAGCCCCTGCGCCTTGCGTCACATGAGCTCCAGGTGAGTGAAGAGATGCATTCCCAGAGGATGAACAATTCTCGTTGTTTCCCACCAACTTGATGAGTTCGTGGTCAGACAGATTGACACCTTGAAAGTATACTCGTGGATAAACCGTAGCGGCGTTGAAATAGATGGGTTCACTGTTGTTGAGAATTTGAGTCACACGTGGTCGCTTAATCACATTGATGGTAAAAGTTTTGTAGACCTGCTGCGGCACGACCCTTACAAGATAAGACTCGAGATCGAAAGCAACGACTGTGAATGTCAACGTGGATGAGGAATGCTCATACAAATCTTTTTGCAAAACAAGCGCAAAAGTCACATTGGTCATTGAATCAGTAGCATTTTCAAATTGAGACGGTATTTCTGAGGAGAACGAAGTGTTTTTGTTTGCCGATAAAACTGCAGGACGAGAATCTATCAAAGAATTCATAAACATTGGCGAGGCGGCCGTAGCAACAATGCCGACCATTCCGTTCGCATTGTCAGCAGAAGTCGAGCAGTTAGTTGGTACAACAGTGATGATGGTATCATTCATGCCAGGTACATAAGTGCTGCTGTATGGATAATAACAGGGAGTGAGGCTCAAGTACGTGCTCTTTGCAAGTACTGCCGTATTATGATCTTTGCCTTGCAGGAAGCCAATCACTGTACCCGCTGGTAAATCATCAAATATGGTCACAACAGTAGGAGTGAAAACAATATCATCTGGTGGAACATTCGATTCCAGAATCTCAATTAAGACAGGAGATGCCGTGTCCCCGCTGCAGCTTACCATGACCTGGTAAAGAGATTGTCTAGTAACATCAAAGGGCACAGCGGGAGCAGTTGCTTTGACTCGAATGTTATAATAAAAAGTCGTGTTGGATACGGTTGGATCTCTCAACTCTTCAACAATTTCAAAGAGCTCACCACCACTGACGATATTCAATGCACCACTATCCGTCATCACACCCATTCGACTAGAAGCGGAGATCAAGCCAATATACCTTCCCGGTTCAGCACTTTCCAACAGAGTAAAATTTACAGGAGTTGTTTTACAGCCAGTTAAAATGGCTTCCACATTGATCTGGAAAACTTTCGGGGTTAATGTGTACTGGGCATCAATGTCTTGCACACTAACAGAGATATTGTAGGAAGGAAACAAGATTCCATCAAGACCACCACCCACAGTCACATCCCCAACAATAATACGAGAATTATTTAAAGGATCGATTTTGAAAGGGCATCCAGGGCCGAACACGTCCAGAATGGAAAAGACGAACGTATTGACAGGATTTCGATCTACTGCCGTCAAGTAGCCCACCACAGTGGCGTCTTCACGAATATTGATAACATTTGCACCATTGAGCAAAATGTCTGTGGGCGGTGCCGGTGCTTCCAGAATGGTGATTGATATTGTACCAATAAAAGACTTTGGATTGACATTTGTGTCCGTTGGAAAGGCCTTGCCATCGTCCGTTGTCCGAATTGTGATGGAATATTGTGGTACTGTAGCGGATGATAAAGAAATATTTGGTGCCAACAATAGTTGGTTTCCAGAAATGGTGAAGTATCCTCGAGGATCAGATACAATTGTGTAATTAAACTGTGCATTGTCGTCAGGATCGACGGTGGAAAGCAAGGCAACCAGAAATCCAGTCACAGAATTTTCGGGCATTTGAACAGTAGTAGGCAAAATGGCTGTGGGTGCCTTATTGATAGCGATAATTGTCACAGGATATTTCTCGACGGCCGAGCGAAGTTGGGGAGAACCATTATCTGCACACGTGACAATCAGCTCCGTTTGAGCTGGTGTCCAGGTTGCAAAAGTAATACTAGCATTTTGAAGGATGATTTGATTATTGGCGTTCATGCTGAAATACACACTACTGCCAGTCTCAAATCTGCATTCACAAATTGCCGCACTACAAGAACGCACATTGCTAGGATCTCCACTCTCACGATCATGCGAGTACACCGAGCCAACTACAGTTCCAACAGGACTCATCTCAGGTAAAGCAGCAACATTGAATACAATGTCGTAAGGAGCTTCGTTCACCATCACCACAGAAACCACTTTTGTTGTTGACATTTTCACTGTACCGGTGCCATCGGTCACAGAAAACTGCAAAGAATACTGCGAGCTTTCGAAATAAGAGAGTCGTCCATATAGCTCAATAGAGCGGGTGCAAGTGGTCTGACCGGTAGTTGGATTGACACGACAATCTGTTTGTGTGGCCGTAAATCGAAACTTGTTGTTGAAATTCATTTCAATATTGTAGCCAGACACATACGCGACCGACTCAACCAAATGAGAAGCTCCAGGTGTTTGAGGGACTAAGGTGTAATCCGGGATGGGTGATCTGGTGTTGGTAGTCACTTCAGAGGAAGATCTAGTGTACGAAATTTTCCATTGGTACATAACAATGCCATCTTTGTGAGGCAAATTCCACATGCTGACGTCTGGATCGTATACATTGCCATCATACTTAAAAGTATCGAGTCGTTTCAAAACGTTATTCACCATCCAATCATTTCGAAATGCGTTTGTCCAAGTAACTTGGATGGAATCGCCTTCTGCTTGCCAGACGAACGGAGCAGGATATTTTGCGCCATCAGGACCAAGAATATTGTTCCACTGACGATCAACAGCAAGAGTCAGCAAAAGTAAGGATCCTGGTCTTTGGATGTTACTTTGGGTGTATGCAGGGTTTGTGTATAACGCTGTTGATCGAGTGTCTACGAAATTATCCGCCATGTCTTTTGCCGTCAAAATGAAGCACAAAAATTTCGAATTTCCACCATCAATGAGGTTGCGACCAAGGTTGTTCAGCTCAATGTTCAAGACGTCCTCGTTGTTTGGTGGATTGTCAAATGATTTTCCAACAACTTCCGGGTCACACCTCATATTGCTGGTTTCATCCGCTAACTTACAACGTTTCGACGCCGCTGCAGTGTTTTGCGCATTGTCCATGTAATACATGTAACGAATTTCATCCAATTTAATAGCTCCTTCGTCACACTTTATTTTGTTGTCAACAATAATGGTGGGGTGAACTCGCATCCGAATCCAACGGATAGGGGCCTCGGTGGATGATCCAATTTTCCAACCCTGCGTGCTAACAGCAAATGCCGTGTTGCTAATAACCTTTTCATAACGGTTGTCCAATACCATGTTGATAAATGGATAGAAGCAACGAGATCCACCAGTGAGTGTGGAGCAATGAAAAGGCGGTGTGAAATCAAAAGTGAGGGAAACCTGGCGACGAGCTTCAGTGGTGGTAAAAACTGCAGTTTTCTGCTGTGATGAAATGCCAGAGGTGCCATATCGGGGAGTATCAAGAATAACCTCACCTTCAACGACCACACGATAGAACAATAGAAATCTTGAGCCATGATGGAATAGAAAGTTGGTGTCTGCAGTTGAAGAGCATTCATAGGCTCTCTCATCGAGTGGAACAGACCGGGTGCCTTGAGGGCAATTGTCTTTCGTCCAAGAAGTAGGGACACGAGTGATTGTCCCAGTAGTAATGTCAAACATGTCCATGCTGCTTAACGTAATACCTGTATGTGCATCTGTGGGCCCAGATTCGCTACCACCCACAGCAGGATCTGTGTATAAGTTTCGCTTGAAAGCGTACGTGTATTTTGTGGTGATCTGAGCAGTGCGACCATCGCTAGTTAGGTGAAGGTAAGTGACTTCACCGACCTCTCTGATGGGAATGGAAGGCTCTTCAGGACTACATTCAGTTGGGTCGCAGTCTCTTGCAACCAAAGTAAAGTCGTAAGGACTGTCAGTGTCACCAGCAACAGAAATGCTCAAGTGAATACTGTCTGCCGACACTTCTGGGGGGATTTTCAAAAGTCCACAGTTGGGAAAAGCACTCAATTCGGGATTGTTGCCAAACATATATCCACGAGTTTCATGTTCGAGAGGATAAATTTCACAATTGCAACTGTGATAGAAAGCTGGACCAAGCCATAAACTTCCCTCTTCACCGGAATGGCACCAGAAATTATAAGGGTCCCCAATGTATTTAACGGAACATTTGCGACCACCCCAGCCATGATCACAGAAGCACTTAGGAGTATCAAGTTTGGTTTGATTGTAGCAAGAGCCATGTGTAGAGTCACATCCATTTTCACACTTCGCTTGGCATTGTAGCCCAATGCG
>Ga0255261_1000010_pt1 | contig 17371 bp, 29 predicted proteins | sample LawtaT_11_FD_189986 | JGI IMG/M metagenome (GOLD analysis project Ga0255261, IMG submission 189986) | Metatranscriptome of freshwater microbial communities from St. Lawrence River, New York, United States - Law_Law_RepA_8d (Metagenome... | ecosystem: Environmental > Aquatic > Freshwater > River ... | reverse complement strand
CTTACTTCGGCCGCTCCCAAGGATCGGTCGGCTCGCGTTTGCAGGCACCGGTTGGGTGCGGCGCCGTCTCCCAGGCCACCGGGTGACTCAGGCCGCACACAGGTCGACCCCCGCAGGGTGGCTTAGCCATCCGCCGCGGGGTTTGCGTGTGGCGTGATGTGCGTTTGGCTTGACGATGGCTCGGGTTTTCCGGGTTATCGCTGACAGGATCGGAAAGAGGGTCTATGCCGACCATCAACCAGTTGATCGCTTCGGGCCGGGTTCCCGCCCGGGCACGCAACAAGGTTCCCGCGCTGCAGGGTTGCCCGCAGAAGCGCGGCGTTTGCACCCGCGTGTACACCACCACCCCGAAGAAGCCGAACTCGGCGCTTCGTAAGGTCGCCAAGGTTCGGCTGACCAACGGCTTCGAGGTGGTGAGCTACATCCCTGGCGAAGGCCACAACCTGCAGGAGCACAGCGTGGTGCTGATCCGCGGTGGGCGCGTCAAGGATCTTCCTGGCGTGCGCTACCACATCCTGCGCGGCGTGCTGGATACCCAGGGCATCGCCAAGCGTCGTCAGCGCCGTTCGCTCTACGGCGCGAAGCGTCCGAAGTAAGGAGAGGAACGATGAGCCGTCGCCGCCGCGCAGTGAAGCGCGAAATCCTTCCCGACCCCAAGTTTGGTGACGTCGTCATCACGCGCTTCATGAATGCGCTGATGTACGACGGCAAGAAGTCCTCTGCCGAGACCATCGTGTATGGCGCACTCGATGTGATGAAGCGCCGCGGGGGCAATGCCGCCGATCCGGTGCGGATGTTCCACGAAGCGCTGGACAATGTGAAGCCGGCCGTCGAGGTGCGCTCGCGTCGCGTTGGTGGCGCCACGTATCAGGTGCCCGTCGAAGTGCGCACCGAGCGTCGGCAGGCGCTGGCCATCCGCTGGATCATCGACGCCGCCCGCAAGCGTGGCGAGCACACGATGGAAGAGCGGCTTTCGAATGAGCTGCTTGATGCGGTGAACAACCGCGGCTCGGCGGTTAAGAAGCGCGAAGACACGCACCGTATGGCAGAGGCGAACAAGGCCTTCAGCCACTACCGGTGGTAAGGGCCGCCCGCCGCCAGCCGGCGGGCAGCACGAGGCACAGCTAGACAGATCCCCCCACCCCGGAACAGACGTCGGGCACGGAGAATACCACGATGGGTAAGGCTAAATTCGAGCGGAACAAGCCGCACTGCAACATTGGCACCATTGGTCACGTTGACCATGGCAAGACCTCGCTGACCGCCGCGATCACGAAGATCCTGGCAAAGGCCGGCGGCGCCACGTTCACGGCCTACGACCAGATCGACAAGGCCCCCGAGGAACGCGCCCGCGGCATCACCATCTCCACCGCCCACGTGGAGTATGAGACCGCGAACCGCCACTACGCCCACGTGGACTGCCCCGGCCACGCCGACTATGTGAAGAACATGATCACCGGCGCCGCGCAGATGGATGGCGCGATCCTGGTGGTATCGGCCACCGACGGCCCGATGCCCCAGACCCGTGAGCACATCCTGCTCGCCCGCCAGGTGGGCGTGCCGGCCCTGGTGGTGTTCCTCAACAAGTGCGACATCGCCGACCCCGAGCTGCTCGAGCTGGTCGAGATGGAGCTGCGCGAGCTGCTGAGCAGCTATCAGTTCCCGGGCGACGACATCCCCATCATCCAGGGCTCGGCGGTTTGCGCCCTGAACGACACCCAGCCGGAGCTTGGCGAACAGGCGATCCTGAAGCTGATGGAGGCCGTTGACGCCTACATCCCGCAGCCGGAACGCGACATCGACAAGCCCTTCCTGATGCCGGTGGAAGACGTGTTCTCCATCTCGGGCCGTGGCACCGTGGTGACCGGTCGCGTGGAGCGCGGCATCGTGAAGGTGGGCGAGGAAGTCGAGATCGTGGGCCTGAAGGCCACCGTGAAGACTGTCGTCACCGGCGTTGAGATGTTCCGCAAGCTGCTCGACCAGGGCCAGGCCGGCGACAACATCGGCGCCCTGCTCCGTGGCACGAAGCGGGAAGACGTGGAGCGCGGCCAGGTGCTCGCCAAGCCGGGCAGCATCACCCCGCACACCAAGTTCAAGGCCGAGAGCTACATCCTGACGAAGGAAGAGGGTGGCCGTCATACCCCGTTCTTCACCAACTACCGCCCGCAGTTCTACTTCCGCACCACGGACGTCACCGGCATCGTGCAGCTGCCGGAAGGCGTTGAGATGGTGATGCCGGGCGACAACGTGTCGATGGATGTGGAGCTGATCGCTCCGATCGCCATGGATGAGGGCTTGCGCTTCGCCATCCGCGAAGGTGGCCGCACCGTCGGCGCGGGCGTGGTTGCGCAGATCGTCGCCTGAGCCAGCTGATCAGCACCGCCGGGTCCTTCCTGGCCCCGGCGGTGTGACGGTTCGGAAGTGCCTTTGCCTACCGAGATTTTTGCCTTTAGCGACTATGACTTCAGCGATTGACGACTGCCCGCTGATCGGAACCGAGTGATGGACAACCAGAACATCCGCATCCGCCTCAAGGCGTATGATCACCGCGTGCTGGATAACAGCACGAAGGAGATTGTTAACACGGCGAAGCGCACGGGTGCGCAGATCCGCGGCCCCATTCCCTTGCCCACGCATATCGAGCGCTTCACCGTGAACCGCTCGCCGCACGTGGACAAGAAGAGCCGCGAGCAGTTTGAGATCCGAACCCATCGCCGCCTGCTGGATATCGTCGACCCCACCCCGCAGACCGTGGATGCGCTGATGAAGCTCGACCTGGCCGCCGGTGTCGACGTGGAAATCAAGCTCTAGCCTACCCTCCCGCTCGGGACTGTCCCGGGCGTCGTTTTGGCCTATGAACCCGCCCCGATCGCAAGTGACGGGGGTTCCTCTGGGGAACGGAAGAAAATGCGAACAGGACTGCTTGCGAAGAAGCTGGGCATGACCCGGATCTTCAAGGACGACGGCACGCATGTGCCGGTCACCGTGCTGCACGTGGACAACGTGCAGGTCGTGGCCGCCCGTACCGAAGAGAAGGATGGCTACACGGCTGTCCAGATCGGGTATGGCAAGGCCAAGGTGAAGAACGTGTCCCAGCCGAACAAGGGCCACTACGCCAAGGCGAAGGTGGAACCCAAGGCGAAGCTGGTCGAGTTCCGCGTCGATGCCGACGCCATACTGGAACCCGGTGCGACCCTTTCCGCCGCGCATTTCGTCGCTGGCCAGATCGTGGACATCTCCGGCACCACCAAGGGCAAGGGGTTCGCTGGCGCGATGAAGCGCTGGAACTTCTCAGGCCTTGAAGCCAGCCACGGCGTTTCGATCAGCCACCGCTCGCACGGTTCCACGGGTAACCGCCAGGATCCCGGCAAGACCTTCAAGAACAAGAAGATGGCCGGCCATCTCGGCCAGGAGCGGATCACCACCCAGAACCTGGTGGTTGCCGCTGTGGATGCCGCCAAGGGCCTTCTGATGATCAAGGGCGCCGTCCCGGGCGCCAAGGGCGGCTACGTGCTCGTGCGCGATGCCGTGAAGCGCGCCCGTCCGGCGGAGGCGCCGTTCCCGGCCGGCCTCGTCGAGACGGCGAGCTAAGGGGGCAGGACCATGCAGATCGACATCAAGACCCTCGACAACACAACCGCCGGCTCCACGGAGCTGCCGGATGACCTGTTCGGCGCCGCGCCGCGCCCCGACATCATGGCCCGCGTGGTCCACTGGCAGCAGGCCAAGCGCCGTGCCGGCACCCACAAGGTGAAGGGCATGGGTGAGGTGAGCGGCACCACGAAGAAGCCGTATCGTCAGAAGGGCACCGGCAACGCCCGTCAGGGCAGCCTGCGCGCTCCGCAGTTCCGCACCGGTGGCGCCGTTCACGGCCCGGTGGTTCGCAGCCATGCCTACGACCTGCCGAAGAAGGTGCGCCGCCTCGGCCTGATCTCTGCCCTGTCGCAGAAGCAGCGCGACGGTAAGCTGGTGGTGCTGGACGCGGCTTCGGGTGGCTCCGGCAAGACCAAGGAGCTGAAGGCGAAGCTGGTCGCGCTGGGCTGGAAGTCCGTGCTGGTGGTGGACCACACCGTGGACACCTCCTTCCTGCTTGCCAGCCGCAACATCATCGGCGTGGACGTGCTGCCGACGGTGGGCGCCAACGTGTATGACATCCTCGCCCATGACGTGCTGGCGATCACCACCGCCGGCGTCGAGGGGCTCAAGGCCCGCCTCGGTGCGGCTGAGGGAGGCCAGTAAATGAGCGACGCAAAGCCCGCCAAGCGCCAGAAGCAACTGTCGCGCGAGGCGATGTACACCATCATCCGCAACCCGATCGTCACTGAAAAGGCGACGATCGTCAGTGAGCGGGGCCAGTTCGTCTTCCGGGTGGCGATCGACGCCAAGAAGCCCGAGATCAAGGCGGCGGTCGAAGGCCTGTTCGGGGTCAAGGTGCTGGCGGTGAACACGCTCATCACCAAGGGCAAGACCAAGCGCTTCCGGGGTCGCCCCGGTGTGCGTTCCGACGTGAAGAAGGCCTATGTCACCCTGGCGGAGGGGCAGTCGATCGACCTCTCCACCGGCCTGGCGTAAGCGGGGACGACGCAGATGGCACTGAAGAACTTTAATCCCGTCACGCCCAGCCTTCGCGGCACCGTGCTGATCAGCCGGGCCGAGCTGTGGAAGGGCAAGCCGATCAAGGGCCTCACCGAGGGGCTTTCGCAGACCGGCGGTCGCAACAACCACGGCCGCATCACCAGCCGGTTCCGCGGCGGCGGTCACAAGCAGACCTACCGCATGGTGGACTTCAAGCGCCGCAAGCGCGATGTGATCGCCATCGTGCAGCGCCTGGAATATGACCCGAACCGTACCGCCTTCATCGCGCTGATCAAGTATCGCGATGGCGAACTGTCCTACATCCTGGCCCCGCAGCGCCTGAAGGCCGGCGACCAGGTGGTGGCTTCGGCACGCGCGGACATCAAGCCGGGCAACGCAATGCCGCTCTCGGCCATCCCGGTTGGCACGATCGTGCACAACATCGAGATGAAGCCCGGTGCCGGCGGCAAGATCGCCCGTGCAGCCGGGCAGTATGCCCAGCTGGTTGGCAAGGACGCAGGCTACGCGCAGATCAAGCTGATGTCTGGCGAGCTGCGCATGGTCCGCGGCGAGTGCATGGCCGCGATTGGCGCCGTGTCCAACCCGGACAACTCCAACCAGAGCCTTGGCAAGGCCGGCCGTTCGCGCTGGCTCGGCCGCAAGCCGCACAACCGAGGCGTGGTGATGAACCCGGTTGACCATCCGCACGGCGGCGGTGAAGGCCGCACCTCGGGCGGTCGTCATCCGGTCACCCCGTGGGGCAAGCCGACGAAGGGCTACAAGACCAGGGTCAACAAGCGCACGGACAGGCTGATCATCCGCAGCCGCAACAAGGGCAAGGGCTGAGGCCATGACACGTTCCACATGGAAGGGCCCGTTCGTGGACGGGTACCTGCTCAACAAGGCAGATGCCTCGCGAGCTTCCGGGCGCAGCGAAGTGATCAAGATCTGGTCGCGCCGCTCCACCATCCTGCCGCAGTTCGTCGGGCTTACGTTCGGCGTATACAACGGCCACAAGTTCCTGCCGGTGCAGGTCACGGAGAACATGGTCGGGCACAAGTTCGGCGAGTTCTCGCCCACCCGCACCTTCACCGGCCATGCGTCGGACAAGAAGGCGAAGCGAGGCTGACATGAGCAAGCCGAAAACCCCGCGCGCCCTGGCCGAGACCGAGGCGCAGGCCATCCTCTCCAACATCCGGATCAGCCCCCGCAAGCTGAACCTGGTTGCTGGCCTCATCCGCAACAAGCCGGCCTCCGCGGCCGTCGCCACCCTCACCTTCTCCAAGCGCCGTATCGCCGGCACTGTGAAGAAGGCGCTGGAGAGCGCGATCGCGAACGCCGAGAACAACCATCAGCTGGATGTCGACCGCCTGGTTGTCACCCGCGCCGAAGTGGGCAAGTCGGTGGTCATGCGCCGCTTCCACGCTCGCGGCCGCGGTCGCGCTTCGCGCATCGAAAAGTGGTTCAGCCACCTGAAGATCGTGGTCGCCGAACGCCAGCAGGCCGAAACCCAGAATGAGGCGGCATAACCGATGGGTCACAAAGTCAATCCGATCGGGCTGCGGCTCGGCATCAACCGCACCTGGGATAGCCGCTGGTACGCTGGCGCTGATTATTCCAAGTTGCTGCACGATGACCTGAAGCTCCGCGCCCATCTGCGCAAGAAGCTGGCTGGTGCCGGCGTCTCCCGCGTAGTGATCGAGCGCCCGGCCAAGAAGCCGCGCGTGACCATCTATGCCGCTCGTCCCGGCGTCGTGATCGGCAAGAAGGGCCAGGACATCGAGAACCTGCGCAAGGATCTCGGTAAGATGGCAAAGGGCGAGGTCTCGCTGAACATCGTCGAGATCCGCAAGCCCGAGATCGACGCAACTCTGGTGGCCGAGAACATCTCCCAGCAGCTGGAGCGCCGTGTGGCCTTCCGCCGTGCGATGAAGCGCGCCGTGCAGTCCGCGATGCGCCTCGGCGCCCAGGGCATCCGCATAAACTGCGGTGGCCGTCTCGGTGGCGCGGAAATCGCCCGCGTGGAGTGGTATCGCGAGGGGCGCGTGCCCCTGCACACGCTGCGCGCCGACATCGATTTTGGCACCGCCACCGCCAAGACCACCTACGGCACCTGCGGTGTCAAGGTTTGGATCTTCAAGGGTGAGATCCTCGCCCACGATCCGCTTGCACAGGACCGTCGCGCCGCCGAGCAGGCGCCGCAGCGCTAAGGATCAGAGCCATGCTTTCCCCGAAGCGGACCAAGTACCGCAAGGCCCATAAGGGCCGCATTCACGGCGTCGCCAAGGGCGGCACCTCGCTTAATTTCGGCGCCTTCGGCCTCAAGGCCCTGGAGCCGGAGCGGGTCACCGCCAGGCAGATCGAATCGGCCCGCCGCGCTATCACGCGCGCCATGCGCCGCGCCGGCCGCGTGTGGATTCGTATCTTCCCCGATGTGCCCGTCTCGCAGAAGCCGGCTGAAGTCCGCATGGGCTCCGGCAAGGGTTCGCCGGAGTTCTGGGTGTGCCGCGTAAAGCCCGGTCGCATCATGTTCGAGATCGACGGCGTGGCCCCCGAGTTGGCCAAGGAGGCGCTGACCCTCGGCGCCGCCAAGCTGCCGATCAAGACGAAGTTCATCACCCGCATCGGAGACGCGTGAGATGGCCAAGCAAACCAAGCCGGCCGACATCCGCGCCAAGTCCGGCGATCAGCTGGCGACGCAGCTCCTGGATCTCCGCAAGGAGCAGTTCAACCTCCGCTTCCAGAAGGCCACTGGCCAGACCGAAGGCGTGGGCCGGGTGAAGGCAGTCCGTCGCGATATCGCACGGGTGAAGACGATCATGACCGAACAGAAGCGCGCGGCCCCCAAGCCCGCCGCGCAGTCGTAAAGGAGTAGGGGCGATGCCAAGGCGCGTCCTGACGGGGCGGGTGACCAGCGACAAGATGGACAAGACGATTACCGTTCTTGTTGCTCGTCGTATCATGCACCCGCTGTATAAGAAGTTCATTCGCCGGTCGAAAAACTACGCGGCACACGATGAGGCCAACCTGTGCAAGGTCGGCGACATGGTGCGCATCGAGGAATGCCGGCCGATCAGCAAGCGCAAGACCTGGACGGTGGTCGAGCGCAATGGCCAGCCGCTGGGTGCCGAGGCCCCCGTTGTGGCCGAAGCGGTCCTGGGTTGAGGGAGAGAGCTAGATGATCTCCGTCGAATCAAACCTGGAAGTGGCCGACAACTCCGGCGCCCGGCGCGTGCAGTGCATCAAGGTGCTCGGCGGCTCCAAGCGCAAGACGGCGTCGGTGGGCGATGTGATCGTGGTGTCCGTGAAGGACGCGATCCCCCGTGGCAAGGTGAAGAAGGGCGACGTGCACCAGGCGGTGATCGTTCGCACAAGCTTCCCCGTGCGCCGGGCCGATGGCAGCGCCATTCGCTTCGACCGCAATGCGGCCGTCCTGATCAACAAGCAGCAGGAGCCGATCGGCACCCGCATCTTCGGGCCGGTCGTTCGCGAACTGCGCGCGCGCAAGTTCATGAAGATCATCTCGCTGGCTCCGGAGGTGCTGTAACATGGCGGCCCGCATCAAGAAGGGCGATACCGTCCTGGTCATCAGCGGCGCCGACCGCGGCAAGCGTGGCGAAGTGCTGCGCGTGCTGCCGACGGATAATCGCGCGGTGGTTCAGGGCGTCAATGTCGCCAAGAAGCACACGAAGCCCACCGGCATGGGCAACCCCGGCGGCATCGTGTCCGTCGAGGCGAGCCTTCACCTGTCAAACCTGAAGCTGGTCGACCCCAAGACCGGAACACCGACGAAGGTCGCGTTCCGCACTTTGGACGACGGCCGCAAGGTCCGCGTTGCCAAGGCAAACGGCAACGTGATCGAGAGCTGAGGAGGCTTCGATGAGCGGAACCAAGAAGGGCGCCCCCAAGGGCGGCGCCAAATCCGGCGGCAAGTCGGCCGGCGGCGGCCGCGGTGCGGCCCCCCCGACCAAGGCCGAATCCCGCGCCGCGCGCGGCGAGGTCACCTACGCCGTAGCTGCCGAGGTTTCGGCCGGCACTGGCGAGATGCCCCGCATGCAGCAGCGCTACGTGGATGAGATCCGCGCGGCGATGCTGGGCGAGTTCGGCTACACCAACCCGATGCAGGTGCCGAAGCTCGAGAAGATCGTCATCAACATGGGCGTCGGCGAAGCTGCCGGCGACCAGAAGAAGCTTGATGCCGCGGTCTCGGAACTGGCGCTGATCAGCGGCCAGAAGCCGGTCAAGACCGTGGCCAAGAAGGCGATCGCTGGCTTCAAGATCCGCAAGGGTCTGCCGATCGGTTGCAAGGTCACGCTGCGCAAGACCCGCATGTATGAGTTCCTGGATCGCCTGGTCACCATCGCGCTTCCGCGCGTGCGTGACTTCCGCGGCATCCCGGGCACCAAGGGTTTCGATGGTCGTGGCAACTTTGCCATGGGCCTGAAGGAGCAGATCGTGTTCCCGGAAATCGTCTACGACAAGGTGGACGAGATCAGGGGCATGGACATCGTCTTCGTGACCACCGCGAAGACCGATGCCGAGGCGAAGGCCCTGCTGAAGAAGTTCGACATCCCCTTCTCCGGCTAAGGAGAGGGGGCGGCCCTCGCCACCTGGCGCGGGCGCCTGATATCAACGCCGACGATTTGGAAAACCACCGGCCGCGGCCGGCAGGTTCCGGAGGACAAGACAGGATGGCCAAGACATCCCAGGTCAACCGCAACGCGAAGCGCGCTTACATGGCTGAGCGCGACAAGGCGAAGCGCGCCACGCTGAAGGCGGTTGTGATGGACAAAACCCTCCCCGTGGAGGACCGGTTCGAGGCAACGCTGAGGCTCGCCCAGCTGCCGCGCAACGGTGCGAAGGTGCGCTGGCGCCTGCGCTGTGAGCTCACGGGCCGCCCGCGCGCCAACTACCGCAAGTTCAAGCTCAGCCGCATCGCGCTGCGCGACCTCGCCAGTGCCGGGCAGATCCCCGGCATGGTCAAGGCCAGCTGGTAGGAGCCGGAACATGTCGATGTCCGATCCCTTGGGTGACATGCTCACCCGCATTCGCAATGCGCAGCGCGCGCGCCATGCGAGCTGCCTGTCGCCGGCCTCCAAGCTGCGTGCAAACGTTCTGGATGCTCTGAAGCGTGAAGGCTTCATCCGCGGCTTCGCCGCCGAGGAACTTCGTCCCGGTGTTGCCCAGCTTCGTATTGAGCTGAAGTACAACGAGGGCGAACCCGTGATCAAGGAGATCACCCGCGTCTCCAAGCCGGGCCGCCGCGTTTACTCGAAGATCGAGGAACTGCCGCGCGTCTACGCCGGCCTCGGTATCTCGATCCTGTCCACGCCTCGCGGCGTGCTGTCCGATGCGGAGGCCCGCGCTGCCCATGTGGGCGGCGAAGTCCTTTGCCGCGTGTTCTGAGGAGGCTGGCATGTCACGGGTAGGCAAATACCCCGTCGAGATCCCCGCCGGCGTGCAGGTGGTTCTCGCGGGCCGCGTGCTCTCGGCCAAGGGCAAGCTCGGGGAGCTCAAGCTGGAGCTCACCGACAACGTCGACGCCACGGTGGAAGGCAACAAGATTGCCATCGCCCCGCGCGGCAATTCCGCGCCGGCACGCATGATGTGGGGCACCACCCGCGCCAACGTGGCCAGCATGGTGAAGGGCGTCTCCGAGGGCTATTCCAAGTCGATGGAGATTACCGGCACCGGCTACCGCGCCGCGGTCCAGGGCTCCAACCTGGTGATCAACCTCGGTTTCTCGCATGACGTTGTGTATGCGATCCCCCCCGGGATCACCGTCACCTGCGAGCGCCCGACGGCCATCAAGGTTGCCGGCACCGACAAGCGCCTCGTCGGTCAGGTCTGCGCCGAGATCCGCGCCTGGCGTCCGCCCGAACCCTACAAGGGCAAGGGTGTGAAGTTCGAAGGCGAGAAGATCCTGCGCAAGGAAGGGAAGAAGAAGTGAGCGCCGACAACAAGGACCTGCAGCAGCGCCGGCGCACGCGCCTTCGCTTCCAGCTGCGCCTCAAGGCCATCGGGCGGCCGCGGCTGTCGGTGTTCCGCTCGGGCAAGAACATCTACGCCCAGGTCATCGACGACGCGCAGGGCCGCACGGTGGCTGCCGCTTCCACGCTCGATACCGCGCTCCGCACCCAGCTCAAGACCGGTGCCGACAAGGACGCGGCTATGGCCGTTGGCAAGCTGGTGGCCGAGCGTGCGCTCGCGGCCGGTGTCACCGCCGTGGTCTTCGACCGCGGCTCCTACCTCTACCACGGCCGCGTCAAGGCGCTGGCCGAAGCCGCCCGTGAGGGCGGACTGTCCTTCTAGGGAATCGAAGCAATGGCACGTGAACCGAGGGAAGGCGGCGGTGGCCGTGGCGGTCGCGATCGCGATCGCAACAACGACCGCGGCGGCGAGGGCGGCGACGACCTGATCGACAAGTTGGTCACCATCAACCGCGTCGCGAAGGTGGTGAAGGGTGGGCGTCGCTTCGCCTTCGCCGCGTTGGTGGTGGTGGGCGACCAGAAGGGCCGCGTCGGATACGGCGCCGGCAAGGCGCGCGAAGTTCCGGAGGCCATCCGCAAGGCCACGGAGCGCGCCAAGAAGGGCTTGATCCGCGTTCCGATGAAGGAAGGCCGCACGCTGCACCACGACGTCACCGGCAGTTTCGGCGCCGGCTCCGTCGTTCTGCGCAGCGCCACGGCCGGCACCGGCATCATCGCCGGCGGCCCGATGCGCGCCGTGTTCGAAACGCTGGGCATTGGCGACGTCGTGGCCAAGAGCCTCGGCAGCCGCAACCCGCACAACATGGTCAAGGCCACGTTCGCGGCTCTGCAGCGTTGCGCCAGCCCGCGTTCGGTGGCCCAGCGTCGTGGCAAGAAGGTCTCCGACCTGCTTGGCAAGCGCGACAATCCGGCCCAGGAGGGCGCGGCTGATGCCTGATCCCAAGAAGACCGTGAAGGTCACGCAGATTGCCTCCGTGGCCGGCCGCAAGCCGGGCCAGAAGGAGACGCTGATCGGCCTCGGCCTGAACAAGATCCGCCGTTCGCGCGAGCTCGAGGATACTCCCTCGGTGCGCGGTATGATCCGCAAGGTCGCCCACCTGGTTAAGGTCGACGAGTCCTGAACCCGCAAGGGTTCAGGCCGGGCTCGCAAGGGCCCATAGGAGAGTGCGATGAATCTCAATGAACTGCGCGACAACCCCGGCTCGCGCCTGAAGTCCAAGCGTCTGGGCCGCGGCATCGGCTCCGGCAAGGGCAAGACCTCCGGCAAGGGCGTCAAGGGTCAGAAGGCACGTGAAGGCGTGGCGCTGAACGGCTTCGAGGGCGGTCAGCTCCCGATCTACCGCCGCCTGCCGAAGCGTGGCTTCAACAACATCTTCCGTAAGGAATATGCCCCGGTGAACCTCGGCGCGCTGGCGAAGGCCATCGAGTCAGGTCGCATCGACGGTAGCCAGCCGATCACCGAGGCGTCCCTGATCGCCGCCGGTCTCGTGCGCGGCGGCAAGGTGGCCGGCGTTCGCCTGCTCGCCATGGGCGAGATCGGCCGGGCCGTGACCATCACTGTCTCCGGCGCTTCGGCGACCGCGATTGCGGCGATCGAGGCAGCGGGCGGCAGCGTCACCACCACGGTGGTCAAGCCGGCGGCGGACGCAGCCTGATGTTCCCGTCCCTGGGGAGGGAGCCCACGGGCTTCCTCCATCCGGGGGCGCGCGCTATGTAAGTGCTCGACGGCGCCTCGGGAGGACCCGCTGGCGCCGTCTGCACGATGAGGAATGCAAACCGATGGCGTCGGCGGCCGAACAGCTTGCGGCAAACCTGAACCTCGCCACCTTCTCCAAGGCGACTGAGCTCAAGAAGCGCATCTGGTTCACGCTGGGCGCGCTGATCGTCTACCGCATCGGCACCTACATCCCGGTGCCTGGCGTGGATGCCTCTGTGATGGGCGAGATGCTGGCCCAGCACGGCGGTGGCATCCTGGGCATGTTCGACATGTTCTCGGGCGGTGCGCTCGGTCGCATGACCGTGTTCGCGCTGAACATCATGCCGTACATCAGCGCCAGCATCATCATCCAGCTGATGACAGCCGCGGTGCCAGCGCTGGAGACGCTGAAGAAGGAAGGCGAGCAGGGCCGCAAGCGGATCAACCAATACACCCGCTACCTCACCGTCGTGATCGCGATCATCCAGAGTTACGGCATCGCCGTGGGTCTGGAGGGCATGCGCGGCAGCTTCGGCGCGGCGGTGATCGATCCAGGCCTGTTCTTCCGGATCTCCTGCGTGGTCTCGCTGGTCGGCGGCACGATGTTCCTGATGTGGCTCGGCGAGCAAATCACCGCGCGGGGCATCGGCAACGGCACCAGCCTCATCATCATGGTCGGCATTGTCGCCAGCGTGCCCAGCGCTCTCGCCTCGCTGTTCGAACTCGGCCGAACCGGCGCGCTTAGCCCGGTGTTCATCATCGCCTTCTTCATCGTCGCAGCGGCCGTGATCATGTTCATCGTGTTCATCGAACGCGCGCAGCGTCGGATCATCGTCCAGTATCCAAAGCGCCAGGTCGGCAACCGCATGTTCGGTGGCGACAGCACGCACATGCCGCTGAAGATCAACACCGCGGGCGTGATTCCGCCGATTTTTGCCAGCTCCATCCTGCTCGTACCGGCGACCATCACCGGCTTCTCCGGCGCCACTGGCGAGCCGGGCTGGCTGTCCAGCATCGGTGCCGCGCTGGCCCACGGCACGCCGCTCTACATGCTCACCTACGCGGCGATGATTGTCTTCTTCGCCTATTTCTACACCGCCGTGGTGTTCAACCCGGAAGAGACCGCCGACAACCTCAAGAAGCACGGCGGCTTCATCCCGGGCATCCGCCCCGGGAGCGCCACGTCCAGCTACTTCGACACGATCCTCACCCGCCTCACCACCCTCGGCGCCATCTACCTCTGCATCGTCTGCCTCACGCCGGAGGTGTTGATCGCCCAGTACGGCGTGCCCTTCTACTTCGGTGGCACCAGCGTGATGATCATTGTCTCCGTCACGATGGACACCGTTACGCAGATCCAGTCGCATCTGCTGGCACACCAGTATGAGGGCCTGATCAAGAAGGCCCGTGTCAAAGGGAGGGGAAGGTGAACCTGATCCTGCTGGGCCCCCCGGGGGCCGGAAAAGGCACCCAGGCCAAGCGCCTGCAGGACCGCTACGGCATCGTGCAGATCTCCACCGGGGACATGCTGCGTGCCGAGGTCGCCGCCGGCAGTGAGGTCGGCCTGCAGGCCAAGGCCGTCATGGCTGCGGGCCAACTGGTGTCAGACGATATCCTCATTCGCATGCTCGCCGGCCGCATTGCGCGCCCGGATTGCGTGCGCGGCTTCATCCTCGACGGCTTCCCGCGCACCGTGCCGCAGGCCGAGGCGCTGGATACCATGCTGGCCGGCCAGTCCATGCCGCTGGATGCCGTCGTGGAACTGAAGGTGGACGACGGCGCCCTGGTGGAACGCATCGCCGGCCGCTTCACCTGCGCCAAATGCGGCGAGGGCTACAACGACACTCTGCAGCCCCCCAAGGTCGCCGGTGTGTGCGACCGCTGCGGCGGCACCGAATTCACCCGCCGCGCGGATGACAACCGCGAGACGGTTGGCGCCCGCCTGGCCGCCTACCACAAGCAAACCGCGCCGATCCTGCCGCACTACGCCGCGCGCGGCCGCCTGCATGCAGTCGACGGCATGGCAGACCCCGATGCGGTTACGCAGGAGCTGGTTCGTCTGCTGGATCCGCTGGCGAAGACGACCAAAGCCTGAATAGGTTAAGCCTCAGCGTCCCGCAAGGCGCAGGGCTCGGGCGTGCTCACGAAGAAGTGATGTGAGCGCGTTGACTCCCAGGGGGCCGCCGCTATAGTGCGCGCCCTTGGCGACCCCGGTTCACACCGGCCGCCATCCGTGATGTTTGCGGCATCAGGCCACGGCGCACCGGCTTCAAACCGGCGTCGGGCTTTATGCCGGTTGGCCGAAGGGCCGTAGAGTTAAGGGCTGGATCGGGCACAGGCATTCTCTGCACTGGCCCCGATGATGAAGGAGTAGACGGCGTGGCGCGTATTGCCGGCGTGAACATCCCCACCAATAAGCGGGTGACTATCAGCCTGCGCTATATCTTCGGTATCGGCCCGGCCAAGGCGCAGGAAATCTGCACCAAGCTCGGCATCGCCGACGACAAGCGCGTGAACCAGCTTTCCGACGAGGAAGTGCTGCGCATTCGTGAGATCGTGGACCGCGACTACCGCGTCGAGGGCGATCTGCGCCGCGAAGTGGCCATGAACATCAAGCGCCTGATGGACCTGGGCTGCTACCGCGGCCTGCGCCATCGTCGTGGCCTGCCGGTGCGCGGCCAGCGCACCCACACCAACGCCCGCACCCGCAAGGGCAAGGCCGTGGCCATCGCCGGCAAGAAGAAGGTCACGAAGTAGCCCTTCGGCCACTTCGCCTTCGCCGCTCACGCTACCAGCGGCGGTGCGCCCCCAGCCCAGACCATCGGTCTCCGATTGTCGTATCTGGGGCGCCCGCCGCACCGTTTGAACAGGATCACCTCGGATGGCCAAGCCCGCCCAAGCCCGCACCCGCAAGAAGGAACGCAAGAACATCACGTCGGGCGTCGCCCACGTGGCTGCGACCTTCAACAACACGATGATCACCATCACCGACGCGCAGGGCAACGCCATCGCGTGGTCGTCTTCGGGCGCCCAGGGCTTCAAGGGTAGCCGCAAGTCCACCCCGTACGCGGCCCAGGTCGCTGCCGAGGATGCCGGCAAGAAGGCCCGCGAGCACGGCATGGAAACGCTGGAGATCGAGGTGTCCGGCCCCGGCTCCGGCCGTGAGAGCGCGCTTCGCGCCCTACAGGCGGTGGGCTTCACCATCAGCGCCATCCGCGACATGACCCCGATTCCCCATAACGGCTGCCGCCCCCGTAAGCGCCGCCGCGTCTGATACCCCGGCGCCTTGCCTGAGCCTTGCGGCCCCGTCCCGATGGCTTCGGCGGGGCCGCCCCTCCCATGGCAGGCCCCGTCCCCGCGGCGGGCCCCGACCGAACAGGGCATTCATCCATGCGACTTAGCGTCGTCTTGCAGAAGAACTGGGACTCGCTGATCAAGCCGGAGAAGCTCGGCGTCGAGCACGGCTCTGATCCGTCCCGCACCGCGACCGTCGTCGCCGAGCCGCTCGAGCGCGGCTTCGGCATGACGTTGGGCAACGCGCTGCGCCGCGTGCTGCTCTCCTCCCTTCAGGGTGCCGCCGTCACCGCCGTGCAGATCGATGGCGTGCTGCATGAATTCAGCAGCATTGCCGGCGTGCGCGAAGACGTCACCGACATCGTGCTGAACATCAAGCAGCTTGCGCTCCGCATGCACGGCGAGGGCCCGAAGCGCATGGTGCTGCAGGCGACCGGCCCCGGCGAAGTGAAGGCCGGCCAGATCCAGACCGGCCACGACATCGAGGTGATGAACCCCGATCTCGTGATCTGCACGCTTGATGACGGCGTGAAGCTTGGCATGGAGTTCACGGTGCAGATGGGCAAGGGCTACGTGCCGTCCTCCGCCAACCGCCCCGAGGACGCGCCGATCGGCCTCATCCCCGTCGATGCCATCTATTCCCCGGTCCGCCGCGTCTCCTACCGCGTGGAACCCACCCGCGTCGGCCAGGTGACGGACTACGACAAGCTGCTGCTGCAGGTGGAAACCAACGGAGCCGTCTCGCCGGAGGATGCCGTGGCCGTCGCCGCGCGCATCCTGCAGGACCAGCTGAAGCTGTTCATCAACTTCGATGAGCCGCAGGCCGCCCGCATGGAGGAACCGCAGGACGACCTGCCGTTCAACCGCAACCTGCTGCGCAAGGTTGATGAGCTGGAGCTGTCGGTGCGTAGCGCCAACTGCCTCAAGAACGACAACATTGTCTATATCGGCGACCTCGTGCAGAAGTCCGAACAGGAAATGCTGCGCACGCCGAACTTCGGCCGCAAGTCGCTCAACGAGATCAAGGAGGTTCTTTCCTCCATGGGCCTCGCCCTGGGCATGACCGTGACCGGTTGGCCGCCTGAGAATATCGAAGACCTTGCCAAGCGGCTTGAAGAGCCGTTCTGATCGAAGCTGAGTTAGGAAGACAACCATGCGCCATGGCGTTGCCGGCCGAAAGCTCGGCGTCACCACCACCCATCGCTTTGCCATGTTCCGGAACATGGCGAATGCGCTGATCAAGCACGAGCAGATCACCACCACCCTGCCCAAGGCCAAGGAGCTGCGGCCGGTGGCGGAGAAGCTCATCACCCTGGGTAAGCGCGGCGGCCTTCACGCCCGTCGCCAGGCCTATGCCGAGCTGCGCGACAACGCGATGGTGTCCAAGCTCTTCACCACGCTGGCCGATCGCTACAAGGCCCGGCCCGGGGGTTACTGCCGCGTTCTGAAGGCTGGTATCCGCTACGGCGATGCCGCCGACATGGCGGTGATCGAACTGGTCGACCGCGACCCCTCCGCCAAGGGCCAGGATAGCGGCCCGGTGGCAGAGCGCGCCGAGGAAGCCGATAGCGAGTGAGCGTTGGCTTGCCGCGATAGCCTGAAGGAAACCGGCCGCAAGGCCGGTTTTCTCTTGTCTGGGGAAGAATCGAACCAATTGCCATGAGCCAGCCGGCCCCGCCCTCGCGCCTTGCCGCCATCGCGCTCTTCGCCTCCATCGTCGTGGCCTGGGGCATCACCTGGACGGTGGCCAAGCTCATCGTCATGGAAGTGCCGCCCTTCTGGATGTCCGCCATCGCGCTCTTCGCCTCCATCGTCG
>Ga0255261_1000007_pt1 | contig 19949 bp, 1 predicted proteins | sample LawtaT_11_FD_189986 | JGI IMG/M metagenome (GOLD analysis project Ga0255261, IMG submission 189986) | Metatranscriptome of freshwater microbial communities from St. Lawrence River, New York, United States - Law_Law_RepA_8d (Metagenome... | ecosystem: Environmental > Aquatic > Freshwater > River ... | reverse complement strand
CACACATTCACACATTCATACACACACACATACACACACACACATGCACACATTCACACATTCATACACACACACATGCACAAGCACACACGCACTCCTAGATCTTATTGAGCTCAGCAATCAAGTCGGTGATGTTAGAAGGGCCATTGCCTCCCAATTGAATCAAAGAAGAAATTTCGGCCTGGGTGAGAGGACCCTCCGGCTCATTACCTGCCGTGGTGGAGGAAGCCGATGATGATGATAGCGCGATATGCATGCTGTTTCTGTTGCTCGGGTTGCTGCTGGCTTTGTTGTTGTTGTTGCGTTCGGTAGTCTCTTGTGCTCGAACAATGGCATCATAAATGAATACGTATTGCAACACTGTCTGTACAGAGCCTGGTCGATTACGGCGCATATGCAGAACTGTGGTGGGAACATCCACATTGCCCACAGCCGCTGCTCGTTGCAAGCTAATGTCAATCGCACACAAGGCACCCGTGCGTCCAATGCCGGCACTGCAGTGCACCACCATCGGGCCGGTGACACCAGCCTCGATGGCCTCTTGCTGCGCTGCACGGGCACTCTTCAGCAGGGACAGCACCTGAGCGGGTGAGTCGGGCACACCATGGTCAGGCCAGGCCTCAAAAGAGAAGTGAACCACAGCCCGCTCTTGTCGAGTCTTGGCATTGTGCACATTCAAGCGCCGCACGGTATAGCCATCCATAGCCACGACAGGCACAGAGGAGCTAATCTCCAAGGTACCGCACTGGATAGTGCCGTTGAGTTCAGGCCAGTACTTGTGGCACTTGGGACGTCCAGCCTCCTCCAACGAGGTAGAGTTGATGATCACACCGCAGTTCTCCTCCCACACCATGCGCCAAAAGTCTTGTACAGTATTAGCCAAGGGTCCTTGTGTGGCAATGTAGGCCGCCTTGGTTTGCCAGCCATCCACATAGTTTGCATTGATGTAGTCAGAACCTAGCACACCAGTGTGGCTCAGTTTCACACGGCTAAAATCAGGAGGCATCACATTCACATAACGGTTTTTGCGCAAATTGTATGCCTCTTTGGCCACCGTAATGGCACCGTCTGCTTTGGCCGACTCTTGCTTCACCAATCCAAACTCCTCATCCAAAGCCCCAGAATTCTTCATGTTGGCCACCTTCTCAGCAAACGTCTCGTTCATCACCATGGTGCCTGGACTGTGCACATGGCCAGAAAACTGCATTTCCAAGGGATCAGCAGGAGGTGTTTCTGAGCCACTACTACGCTTGCGAGACACAAAGGGGCTAGAACGGCTGTTGGTGCGTGGAATGAGCTCACCCACAGTCGCACCGCCCATCACATGAGATGCACGTAAGCCAAAGTTGCGCTGAGTGGGGACTGGGTCCAGTTGAACCTTTGTGACTTCCTCTTCTTCTTCTTCTTCCTCATAATCACCTTGTGGCTCGTTGATGTGAGGAACAAAAGAGGTTGTCATGGATGCTGGTTCGTCGAAGCTTTGAAGTTGTTGCTGCTGTTGTTCTTTGCGGTGTTCACCAGGGTCGCGCAGAGAGGTGCTATTGGCACTTGTCGACAAAAACTGGTCAGATCGCTCTTGAGTGTAGTAGTGGTAGTATCCTTCAGGATTTCCTGATTGATCATGGGCAGAGGATGATGAGCGCAGCTTGCTGCTGTCCTGGTGGCCAATAATGTTCAAATTGCTTTCAACAATCGCATCCACCGAATGTTGATGCTGGCTGTCTTGTCGGGTACGAGTTTTGCGATGACGACGGAGCAACACCAGCAATAACAACAGAGCGAGAATAACAAAGACAAACACACCAATGACCACTCCAGCGACACCACCGTCGTTCAATACTGCACTGCTGGCACTTAATGCCAAGGGCCCTGTAGTGAATGTCACAGTCTCACTGCGAGCAATGGATTGCTCGCCATTGGACAAGATCGTCAACAGTTCCACAACTGCCGTGTAAGTGGTGCTATAATTCAATGGTGTCGTTGAAAGCGGGTCGGGCAGAGGGATGCTGTTGCGTGAAGTGAGGCCATTCTCAGGACTCGACTTGGCATCGTTGCCCAACACACCAGTGCAGGTGCATGATGCGGAAGGCACGCGCTCCACAGCACAATAGCATACACGGTAACCCAGGAAACGGCCGTTGGGTTGGGCAACAGAGCTCCATGTCACATTGAATGCAACAGTACCCACAGACACCACGCTGAGCTGCGTTGGCACAAACTGTTGCACCACTTTGAGCAGCCAAGGAGTCGAGCGTTGTAGAGTGCCATCTTGAAAGGTGCGCAACTGGAAGCCATTGGCAGTTCCTGATTTCATGCCTGACAACTGAAAAGTTTCTTTCGAGCTATTATAAGAAGGCAAAGCAGGGCCATACAGCAGACACTCGCACACAGATGGGGTGGTAACACTAGACATCATGTTGAAGCAGGCAGCAGCAGTACAATCATATGAGCGCTGGATCCATACCTCCACATAGGTGCTGGGTACGGCACGACGGTATTTCATGGGCAGCTGGCAGTCCACCGCAGTAGAATCTTGACACACTTTCGGCGCACGCCAATCCAAGACAATCTGGGTGGCATCGACCACGGTGCTGTTGGTCACAAACGGCAACACTTGCACAGTCACTTGCTGAATAGCAGAAGTCAATGCTGGGTTGGCAAGCGAATTGCGTGCGGTGACGTTAATCTTGTACAGATTGTTCGATGGCACAGCGAAATCATAAGACAGTCTGCGGTTCATCAAAATACGGGCAGCACCTGGACGAGTATTCATGCCACTGTAAGAGTTGGCAAAATAAAACAACTGAGAGGCAGATTGCGCAAACACCTCCATCAAGTTGTTCTGATCAGTAACGTCGATGTCAGAGGTATTGATAAAGCCAAGAGGCCCACTGCCAGCAGCTTCCGAAATGAGAATGGCACCAGTGAACAAAGGCGATACAGCAGGAGCGTTATCATTTAAATCGGTCAACCAGACAGTGACATTCAAAGTGGTGGACAACATGGGTGTTCCCAAATCTTTGATCACAACCACAAACGCAAACCAAGCCACATTCTCGCGATCTACAGGCCCAGACAAGAAGAAGCGACCCGTTTGGTCATCCACGCTGACACTTGCAGTGGAGGAGCCGAGGGCGTACGCAATGCGGCCATTCAATCCAATGTCTTTATCTGAGGAAGACAAGGCAATGATGGTGCGAGAATCAGAACAAGAAACAGACACTAGACAATTCGTCTCGGCAAAGCCTGCAATGGAAATTGATTCAGCCACACCAGCAGCATTGCGACTTATCGTTGTAGCTGTGCCAAACGGAGCGATAGCGCTGACCAAGAAAGGAGTATTATCATTGACATCGGTGACAGCAACAGTCACATTTGCAGTCGTCTGAACACCCGCACCGTCCACAGCTTTGATAGTAAAAGTATACAGGTCTTGCGTTTCACGATCAAGGCCACCAGCCACAGAAATTTCACCAGTCAATGTGTTAATCGCAAAAGGACGATCTCGCTCCACAATCACGTAATTGACCAGTTGGTTAAGGTCCGAATCCGCATCGGTGGCACGGACGGAACCAATCAAAGTACCAATTGGCACATTCTCCAAAGTGGTAAAGGAATAGAGAAAGGCAGAGAAGACAGGAGCGTTGTCATTTAGGTCCAAGACATTGATGGTGAGCATGCAAATTGCAAAACGGTTGTTTAATGGATACAATGCGGTAATGGTTAGAGTTACCGAGCGGCCATTGGTGATGGCCTCGCGATCAATAGTACTAGTGACAGTGATGACACCAGAGGTTCGATTCACACTAAACCATGGCGCATCCGTTTGTGAGATAAAGTATTGAAAATCAAAGTTCAAGCCATTGATAGCATCGACCGCGTGGGGCACGACTGGCAGGGTAAATCCAATAGGGCCATTCTCATTCAAACTCAGTGAGTAAGTCTGCTCTACGAATTTCGGCTGGACATGCAGCAAGTTGTATGTTACATTCACAGTGACATAAACAAGGTCGTGGCGACCGTCCACGTCTTTGGCGACAACAGCAAAAACATAACGGGTTTGCACATTCCAATCCAACGCTGCAGTGGTGATAATTTCTCCAGTACTAGGGTTGATGGCAAATGTACTCGTAGCATCGAGAATTTCATAGCTCACAACACCAAAGCCACCACCTGTATCGGCATCAATGGCAATTACAGATACCTGAATGAAACTACCCACAGGTAAAAATTCATCCACCGTGGTCTCATACTGACGCTGCTGAAAGATGGGTGAATGCAAATTGCGAGGCAGAATGGTAATTTTCACTTCTGAGGTTGACATTTGTCCCGCTACAGAGGAAGCGACCAACTGATCAAAGGCAACAACCGTTAGGAAAATCTCTGTGTCTTCATTGTACAACACAGGCTGGGTCACGAAAATGTCACCAGTGTCACCGACAATGAAAAACCGGGCATCGGACTGAGGCAAGAGGCTGTAGCGAATACCAGCTGTGCCATTATTCTTCCAATCAGGATCTGACGCTTGCACACGTGCAATGAGTAGAGGTTGCGTTTGGGCCTCCATCAAGGCCGTGGAGTACAATTGAGAACTGAACAAAGGAATGTTGTCATTCAAATCCAGCACACGAACAACAATCATGGCCTCACTGAACAACGAGGGAGTACCCCGGTCAAAGCAGCGCACCCACAACGAATACGAGTCAATGTGTTCACGATCGGGACTGGCCAACAATGACACAACACCCGTGTTGGTGTCAACAAACAAAACGTTTTTGGCTTCGGCTGAGCCATTGATAATAGAAAAGGCAAACTGGCCGTTGACACCTTCATCCAAATCAGACGCTCGCACGGAACCCAGAACAGTACCTGGCAAGCTATTTTCTACCACATCAAACGAGTACACGCTGGAAGAAAACACTGGGGCATGGTTGTTCACATCAGAAATCACCACCTCAACGGTCGTGGAGGTGGAAAACATGGGGTGGCCATGATCCTCCGCAACCACAGTGATGGTGTACTCGTGACGGCGCAACACATCCAAGGACCAAGCCAAAGACACTACACCTGTATTGGCATCAATCGTAAACTCGGGAATATTTTCCAAAAAGTGGAATGAGATTTGACTATTGTATGTAATGTCTGCGTCGGAAGCTGTGCATTTAAACAGCGACGAGCCGGGAGTGACACTTTCATTGAAGACCACAGAAACAGGACAAATCAAATCCGGAATATTATCGTTGACATCTGTAACAGTCACATTGATGTAAATCCAAGTGCATCGCGTGCACAGAGGATCAACAAAGCCGTTTTGGCGGCTAGGAGTAGTGTGAGGGGCAGTGGTAGAGCGAGGAGTAGTGGTTGTAGTCGTCGTGGTGGTTGTAGTAGTGGTGGTGGTGGTTGTCGTGGTAGTTGTAGTAGTAATGACCAAACCAAAAACGGTGGGATAACACTGTACATCAGCAGGCACATCTTGACAACGACCAGCGGGATCAATGTAGCAGTTGAATGGACAAGAAGTAGAGTTGAATCGCAAACAACTTGTTGACTTTACACAAGAACCACTTTGTGACACCACACATGCGCCTGAAGATGGGCATTTCTCCATCGTATACAAATCACAGACTGGAGCTGACGCGAGTGGTGTGCACATATCAATGGCACTCTCCCATTTACAGCGAGTGTTGGGGCACAAAGCCTCGACGCTATATACCTCGCAAGACAACGGGGTGTTTTTGGTGTGGCAACGTGCAGTTGATTCGTCAAATTCGCAATCAGCTTGGGAGAGACAGTCATTTTCAGTGAGAATATCGCTGCACACTCCAGTGCGACAGTAGCCCAGCGATGGCTCCCACACACAGTTGGCATTGTTAGTACAGCCATCCATGGTGGTAGCAGAAGAGCATATTGGACAATCGGCAGTAGTGCCAGTGTTGCTGGGATTAGTATTGCTACTCGTGTCAGTGCCAGCAGTCAGCAAGGAATTGCCAGTCGAAATAGATCGGCGAGATACAGTCTCACGGTCAAATGTAGCCACCACTTGCAAAATGTGCCAAGGCGCGGTTTCGCGATCCAATGCACGCCGCACAGTGATGCTGCCTGTCACTTCGTCAATGGCAAAAGAGTTGCCCTCGTTTTCTTGGGGGTTCAAGTAAAAATAAATGGGACCATTGTCGCCCAAATTTTGATCTTGAGCATACACTCGAGTCACAAACGAGCCCACTTCCACATCCTCTGCCAGCACTGGAGAATACACCTCAGGACTGAAGAAGGGTACATTTGGAAGTACTTCCAACACAGTGATATTGATCATAGCTACATCCAATCCTCGAGTATGATATGCTTTCACATACAACATAAATTGCTTGTGCAAAAGCTGTTCAGACAAAGGTGCAAGGACAGACACAACACCAGTCACATTGTTGATCACTAAACCTGGTGTGGGATTTAAGATCGTATAGCGAATAGGACCATACAAGGCGTTGTTCCAGTCAAATGCCTCTACTGTGGCTACGGTGCTGCCAATGGCTGCTGTTTCTGCAATAGAACTGTAGTAAATTCGAGGAGCAAAATAAGGAGCATCGTCATTCACATCAATGATGCTTACAAATGCAAAGACCACTCGAGTTTGCTGCTGAGGCACACCCGAGTCAGTTGCTCTCACCCGCAAAATGATAGTATGATCGCGCTCAAGTTCATAGTCCAGCGGCGAGATGGCTGATATCCAACCAGTTTTGGCATCGATAGAGAACTTATCCGAAGCATGGCCCACGTCAATAGAGTACACCAAGCCAGCGAGACCAGCGAGACCAGAATCCGCATCGACCGCTTGCACTCGGAGCAAAGAGAATTTCCCAATACTGTTTTCCCGAATGGAAGCATAGTATGCAAGGCTGTCAAACAAAGGTCTGTTGTTATTCAAATCGAGCACTGTCACAATTAAGGTTAAGCGCGACACCAATCCGCCAATGTTGGTAGCAGTAATGACAATATTAAAGGAAGGAATAACAGACCAGTTCAAAGCGGCAGCAAGTGTCACCACACCCGTGTTGGCATCAATGACAAAATGACCTCGAGCCCCACTTTCAATGGCATATCCAGCAACAGGGTAGAAGAGATATCCCTGTGCAAAAGCAGTGTACACGATTTGACCTTCGGGAAAGGCCTCGGAAATATTCAAACGAGTGACGAGCTCGCCAGTAAACACTGGAAATCGGTTGTTCAATGCTTCCAAATAGATGGTGATGAACGTTGTTGAAGAGCGAGCAGGCTGACCAAGATCCGTGACAGTGATAGACAGCAGATACTCAGATTGTCTCTCAGCATTCAACTCCCCAGAAACAAAGATTACACCAGACTGGGCATTAATCTGGAAACTGCCACCATCCACAGTCATCGAGTACTGCAGTTTGCTGTTGTAGCCAATATCACGATCCGTGGCATGAACCGCAGCCACCTCTGTGCCCACAGTGAGATTTTCGTAGAAAGTGAAACCAGAACCATGCTTGTCAAACACTGGCGTATTATCGTTGACATCAGTTACAGTAATGTACAAGACCTGTGTAGTTGTCTGATCCACAGAGGCAAGCACGTTGCGAGCCTCGATGGTCAAGGCAAAATTGTCTTGTGCTTCACGATCCAGAGCAGACACGAGTGTTAATTCACCAGAAACGGCATTTAGCGCAAAATGACCAGCTTCGTTTCCAGCAGCGATGAAAACCTCGGTGTAGGCATTGTCTGTCACATCGGCATCTGCAAACACCAGCAAATGGACGGTGCTGTTCACGACAGTAGCCTCGCTCAAAGCAATGGAATCGGTGCTGTAAAACACTGGAGCATGATCGTTCACATCGTGCACCACCACCAACACGGTTGTACTATTTTGACGAATTGGCAAGCCAGCATCTGAAGCCAACACTGCAAACTGCACAGAATGTTCTTCGAAAGTAGTATAAGTAATGGGCGATACAATACTAACAACACCAGTCGTAGGGTGTACAGCAAACCAGGGCCAGCCACCTTGCAATGAATATGTGAGCAGCGCGTTGTTGTCAATGTCAGCATCAGTGGCTTGGGCTGTGTAAACTTCGGTTCCCACAGACAGCAACTCGTCAATGTCAATAGTCATGGATAAGGATGCCATCAATGGATTATTGTCGTTCACATCCAACACGCGCACGGAAATGCTGGTGGTTGCATGCAACAATTGGAATCCATGCAAAGTAGCTTGAATGACAAAATCATATGAATCTTGCATTTCTCGGTCCAAAGCGCGAGTAGTACGCACATCACCAGACATGGGATCCACCATAAAGGGCAAATCCACCAACATTGAGTTTACACCTTCACCCGTGGTCAGCGGCAGAATCATGTAGGTAATGTCAAAAGGAACTGCGGGAACCACAACGTCTACATCTCGAGCCTCCACATGCAACACAAAGGCAGGAGATCCACCTTCATAAATGGATGCAGAATACATAGGTTGAGTGAACATCGGCAGAGGCTTGGTGTAATCCGTAACATTGATGGTGATAAAGCCAGTTGTGTACATCAAGGGCGCCACCATGTAATTTTCAGCACGCACTTCGAGAGTGAAGAGATGATTGACAGAGTAATCCAAAGAGACCAACGATAAGACACCAGTGTCTTGATCCAAAGCAAAGAAGTCGTCTTCATTGCCGGAGACAATAACAAAACGAGTCTCGGCATTGACAGTCAAATCGTCATCTGAGGAAGACAGCTGGCAGAGCTGCGAGCCAGCAGCCAAAGATTCATCAATCTCAATATGTTCGCAAGGAATCGTTAGGGTAGGAGCGTTGTCATTCACATCCACCACAGTGATGTCAAAAACCATCGAGGTAGAGCGGGAGGGTGCTGGACCATTGTCAGTGGCAGTGACAGTGAGGGTAAACGAGCGAACGAGCTCTGAATCAAAAGGCTGAATTGCTCGCAGAAAGCCGCGAGTTCTGTCAATGGCAAAATGCGAGGCATACTCAGAATCAATGGAATAGGAAATGGTGGCATTGTTGGCCATATCGGCATCCATAGCCACGACAGTGGTAAGCAACACTGCCGAGTTTGTGTTCTCAATAATGGACAAGGCAGATTCGGTGTTCAAGATGATAGGGTCGTTGTCGTTGGCATCGAGAATAGATATGCGAACATTGGCAGAGGCAGTAAATCCAGTTCCGTCTACGGCCATGGCAAAGAAGTTGTATTGCGATGTGGCTTCACGATCAAACACGCTGTTGGTGGTAATCGCACCAGTGTCACGGTCCACGATAAAGTCGGTGGTGCCAACCAAACTGTAAAATACGGGAATATTCAATTGCTGATTGAGATGGTCCACAACAATGGCAGACACATGACCAGCATATGCACCGATTTCAACATTCTCAGACACTTGACCTCTGAACAACAGAGCGGAAAACACGGGATGATTATCTTTGTTGTCCACCACAGTGATGACCACCTCGGTCGTGGAAGTGCGAGAAGGAATGCCAGAATCATATGCACGCAACGTGAGATTAATTGAGCGTACGAGTTGAAAATTAACAGGCACAGTCAAAGACAGCAACCCAAATTGTGCGTTGTATTCAAAGTGATCACTGTATGGAGACGGATCCAAAGCATACTGAATGAATGCATTCACACCTTGGTCAGCATCAGAAGCCACAAAGGTACCCAATGTTTGGAAGCTCGATCCTGCCATCACATCGGCATAAAACACTGATGACGAAAACAATGGAGTATTATCATTGACGTCTTCAATCTCCAGCACCACGGGCACGTCATTCCAATTGCCTTCACCATCCACAGCCCGCACAATCAAACCCACAGTGTCATAGGATTCCCGATCCAACAAGGCGGAAACACTGACAACACCACTCGTGTTATCCACGGCAAATGGACAAGCAACCAAAGTGGTGCAGCTCGCTAGACTGTAAGAAATAGTGCGAGCGTCGCCAAAAAAGTCCACTGCACTCACTGTAAGAACAGCAGTGCTTAATGGAGACCCTTCAGAAAGAGAAGCCGAGTAAATAGCTTGGCCAAACTGGGGAGCTGGCTGGCTATTGATAACATATATTGTGAGCAGAGCAGAAGATGATTGAGGAAAGGCACCACCATCTGTGGCAGTAATGCGAACGAGATAGCCTTGTGGGTAAATGTCGCTGCGCAAACGCTTGGCAATAGAAATGGCACCAGTATCAGGTTGAATTGAAAAGGCAGAATCGGTAGATACGACAGAATAACGCACTTGAGCATTACGACCACTATCCGCATCCGTCGCAAGCACAGTTGTCACAGCCGTGCCAATAGGAGACGATTCGGACACGAATACAGCCTGCAGAGTACTATTGTCAAATACAGGTCTAAACAAATTCACATCCACAATGGTAAAGTGAATCGCTTGAAAACTGAACAGACTGGTATGCATGGAATTAGAAGCTTTCACGACAATGGTGTACTTGTTTCGCACACTGAGATCAAAGGGGGCATTGCTTAGAATGTATCCAGTGAGAGGATCTACAGAGAACATGTTGAAGACGCTGCTGTATTCAAGGTAATATGTTGTAAAGGGCTGGCTGACAGGGTTGGCCGTGGTGGCGTTTAAAATGGCGCACACAGAATTTGCTGGTAACAACTCAGCCAAAACAATCTCGCGCTCAGGGCTGTAGAACATTGGAGTGTCAATGGTCAGATTATGCTCCAGAATGACATACAACGTTACAGCTGTAGAGCGAGCTGGGGTGCCCCGGTCAGTTGCAATCACCGTCACTGTATACATATAGGGATCATAGAGACTGCCAATAGGGGCAGTAGTAGTAACGCGACCCATGGCATCGATCGTAAACGGCACAATGTCGGGCTCATAACCAGAGGAGCTGAGATCAAACGAGGCATTCACAGTCAAGCAGCCACTGGCAGCAGCGGCAGGAGAGCTATCACCGCTAATGCAATAAGAAACCATGCCATTTCGGCCGTAATCAGCATCAGTTGCTGATAGTTGAGCTACGGTGGTACCCACAGGCTGTTCACCCATCAACGATACATAGTAGTAAGGCTTGCCAAACACAGGGGCAAAGTCATTGAGATACTGCACCCACACTTCAATGGAGGCATTCTGGCGTTTATGGGGATACCAAGGATTGAAGGCCTGCACAGACAACGAAATAAACGGATGGCGAGGAGTGATCAAGGAACCAGTGAGAGTCAAAACGCCATTGGGGTACAGCATAAACAACGGAGAGTCGCTCAACAGCAAATATTGGATTGGGTACTTGGAATTATCAACATCCACAGCCCTGACTTGTAATACATCCATAGGAGCAAGAGTATACTCGTTCAAATTGAGAACATAGGTTGGCATGTCAAATGTGGGCGGGCTGCTGTCATCCAACACTTGAACGTTCACAACAACAGACACAGGCATGGTTGCGTGCAAAGTATCCAATTTGTTCTGTGTAGTAGCATCAATGGCATACACGCGAAAGCTGAAAGAAGAACTGAATTGAGCATCCAACCGTGACACCAAGAGGATGTTGCCAGTTCTGTTGTCAATCACAAAGGGAGAAAGATTGTCCATTGCCAGATAATAAATCACGCTGCCACCCAAACCAGTATCCACATCCGTGGCCAATACAGTACCCACATGAAATCCAATATCGGCCTTTTCAGAGATGGTGAACGTGTATGAGGAAAGTGAGAACATGGGGCTATTATCGTTTACGTCAGTGACAGTCACCACTACAGTAGCCATGCCAGTCATGGAAGGGCTGCCGAGATCGCGCGCATGAACAGTGAAATTGAAAGTCTTGTCAGCTTCGTAATTCAGAGGAGCGATCAAGCGCACGTTGCCACCGGCATCCACATAAAACGGAGCATTTCCAGTCAGCGAGAAGAGCAACATGCTGTTTACACCAGAGTCCATATCAGATGCAGCAATAGTGAGTGCTGCAGTGCCCAAGAGAAAATCTTCAGGTACCGCAACAGAGTACACTGATTGAGAGAAGATAGGGGGATTGTCGTTGATGTCTGTAACAATAAAAGTAACCGTAGTGTAGCCACACAGTTGGGTGGGGTTGTAATCATTATCACAAGCAGCCACCACGATGACCAAAGGTGAAGAAATGGTCTCGAAATCCAAAGGAGCAACCAAGTAAACCTCGCCCGTCATAAAATCAACATCAAAATGAGGAGTCGAGTGGGAGATTAGCTGGTACGACAAGTGGGTAGTTTCAGGCATATCCAGATCAGTTGCAGCTAAGGACATCACGACGCCCAACGAAGTACCTTCTTCCAAGTACACCGTTTGGTTGATCTGTTGAAATTCAGGAGCGTTGTTGTTGACATCAAAAACGGAAACGAGCAGCTCAACGCGGGCCGTCTCCGATTCGTTCAGTGCATTCACGCCAATAACATGCAACACAAAGGATTGTTGTTGATCCCACGACAGAGTGCCAGTCACAAACACTACGCCCGTGGTGGCATCAATCTCGAAAAGCCCAAAGCCGTTTTCCAACGCATATTGGGGAGTAAGTCCAGGCACACTAACGTCGCCATCACCTGATACTAAAAGCACCTCAGTAACTCTGGAGCCCACAGGAGCGAGTTCAGAAACAAACCCAGAATACATGAATCGATCAAATTGAGGCAACGGGACGTAAACATCCTCCACTGTGATATCGAAAAACATCAAATCTTCGAAATAAGGAAATGCCACATTGCGCACACGCACCAACAGGGAAGCAAATGGTTGCATGTCGTGGTCCAAGCTGCAGCTCACCTCCAAGCTACCAGTGACCTCATTCACCGCGAAGCAGTCATGCCCCTCACCACCCAGCAGCGCAAAAGTAGATTCGGCATTCACGCCATTGTCGGGATCAGAAGCAGAGAAAGTATAAATCACCTTTTGCAAGGGCAACTTTTCAGAAATGGAAATAGCAGAGACGCTGCGATCAAACAAGGGACCATTCGTATTCACATCCAACAACTCGATGGTCACGTTGATCAATGCCGAACGCCGTTTCACAGAACTATCCAAAGCCAATACTTGTATGTCATACACTTTCTTTACTTTCCAGTTCAAAGGACCAGACACAGTGATCACGCCCGTGGCAGGGTCAATAGTGAATGCGCCAAGGGGGTCGCCGGCGATGATGTAGTAAGCAATAACAGATCCGTTCTTACCATTGCGAGCGTGTACACTACCAACCACCGTGTTCAAAATAGCGTTTTCATACACACGGAAAATGTCCACGGCATCGAAGATGGGCTGCTCATCATTGCTATCCAGCACAAACACATAGACATTCAAATCGGTCTTTGAAGTGGGATGATAGTGATCGCGAACAGCAAGTACCAGAGGATGCACAGAGGTGATGTCATACTCCAAAGACCCACTCAACGACAACACACCAGTGCTTTGATTCAAAGAAAACAAATTTTGGCTGTTGACATCCAGAGTGAAGAAGAACATGTTATCCGGATCGGTGGTGGCAGCCGAAAACGTTTTTAGCACATGGCCCACTGCAGTGTTTTCGTCCAGGACAATAAAAGTGGGATTGGGAGTCATCACAAACATGGGCGGGGGGTAAGTGACATCTGTAACGTTGATCCAGATGACTGCCGAGCCCATCAAGCCACCTTGGGCAAGCGCAATCACATCCAAGCGAATGAAAGGCACCAGTTCGAAATTCAATGGGGACATAATAGTGACCAAGCCAAAGTTGTCAATAACAAAATTCAAATAATTGCTTACAAATGAACCCTCCAAATTTACAAAGTAGTAGTTGGTGATGGTGCCAAACACAGGAGTGTCACGGCTGGATGCTTGTACTTGAGTCAACGGAATGTTGGCTGCATCTTCACTGGCATTGACTTTGTACACGGCCATGGTAAACTCTGGTGGCGAGTCATTAATATCCAACAGCTGGATGCGCACAGTCATGTATGCTGAATACGAGTTGTCGCCAGCATCACGCACTGCAACAGTAATGTTTGTTTCATCTGAAAGAACTTCGCGATCCAACACAGCAATGGTAGTAACCACACCACTCATAGAGTCAACCGTAAACAAGTGTGTGCAGCAAGTCAAAGAGTATTCCAAACGGGAGAGAGGACTCCAATCGCGGTCCAGAGCAAGCAGCGTCACCACTTCACTGCCCACGGTGATATTTTCATATAAAGTAACCAAGCCTGTGCCAATAAACATTGGCGCAGCATCCACTACATCAATTACTGTTATGAAAATCTGCACTTCGGTGGAATGGAAAGGAGCAGCAGTGTCACGGGCAGTGACAGTGAGATTGTAGGAGCTCATTTCTTCAAAATCCAATCCTTGTGCAAACAGCTCACCGGTTTGAGAGTCAATGGTGAACAAATTCGCAGAGCCTCCAGGTTTGACAATCTCGCCAGAAATGGAAAACAGCAGTGCAGCGTTCTCATTGATATCGGCATCCGACGCAGACACGGAACCAAACGAAATCGCATTGGTGGCATCTTCCATCACAGTAAATTTGTAGGTATTCTCTGAGAAGACTGGGGCATTGTCGTTGACATCGTCCACAGAAACTGTGAGCAATTGGGAGATGATATAGCCATGAACATCACTCACCACGGATACATTCAGTGTGTAATTGGCAACAATTTCGCGATCCAGACTTGAGGCAGTCACAGTGCCCATGTTGTCAATGGAAAACTTTGCGGCATTGACAGTGCTGGTGTCAAAAATAGAGTACGTCAAAGAATCAAACACATCGGTGGTGGTTGCACGTACTGAAGCGACAAAGGAACCATCTGCCAAATTTTCAGAAATGTGGGTGGAAACCGTGGCATTGGGCAAAAAGGTTTGTGGATCTTCAATCACATTGAGCAAATCGACACGAACAATGGTCTCGGTGGTGAGTGGCTTGTAAGCAGCGCTATCGTTGGCAATGACACGCAAAAAGAACGTGCGCTGAGGCCAAGATTCAAAATCCAGCATGCGGGTGGTTGAAATGGTGCCCAAATAAGGATCGATAGCAAAATCAGGCACTTGATTGGCCAGGGAATAGACAACTCGATCTCCAGGAAAGGGGTCGGGATCCACAGCGCTCACAGACTCATTGAGGACATAGCCAGCAGGCAGATTTTCTTCCACGGTGAACATATAGGGTGTATTTTGAAACTCGGGTGCCAAGTGATTCACTCGCAACACTTCGATTGACATGGTGGTAAGATTGCACAACACCGACGTGGCTTGATCGCAAGCAGAAATCACCAGAGTGTACCACGGGTGAATGGCAAAGTCGAGAGAATGAGCCACAGAAAGAACACCGGTAGAGGAGTTTAAATCAAAAGCCCAACCCAAATTGCCGCTCTCAATAGTGTAAGTGATGGCATTAGGGAAGATAGGACGATCAGGATCAATGGCCTCAACGTGCTGAACAACGGTGGAGACTTCAGTGTCCTCCAGCAGAACGATAGAGTAGTTGGAAGACAGAAAAGCAGGTGCTATTTTATTGACTTGCAATACCTGTACGGTGACAATGGCCACAGCACTGGTGGGAGGAGAGGCCAACGTGTTAATCGCCAAGACCAGCACAACGAAATTGCGCTCAATGTCATATTGGGCCGGTTTTTGCAAGCTCAAGCTTCCTGTGGTGTAATTCACCTGGAAATAAGGACAAGAGCAAGCCAAATAGTATTCAATATTGAAATTGGGCTCGTAGCCATGGGTACCAGCAAACATTGTCAGCATAGTTTGGTCCACAGGCAAGCTTTCATTGATTACAACAGAGAGAAAAGGTGGAGCGAACACGGGGTCCACATGCACTACATCGTCCACCATGATGGTGAGAGTTACTTGGCTGAAACGGGCCGGGGAGCCATTGTCACTTGCAACCACCACAACAGAGTACTGGGGCACAATTTCATAGTCGAGCACGCAAGTGAGCTTGAATTGGCCCAAAGTAATTTGGCCAGCATGGACTACCTCCATAGAGAAACAAGCAGCGGTGGCTGGGTCGGCAGCAAACATCTCCAAAGACACATTGGCATTAGGGGCGTAAATGTCATTATCAAATGCCACTACTGTGCCACAAGGTGCACCCACAAGATCGTCTTCACTCACGTGACCCACAAAACCAGTCTGAGTAAATGAAGGGTCAAACACATTCACAGCTTCAAAGCTAACTGTAATGTCCCAAGTAGCCGAGAGAGATGGATTCGCCACATTGGTAGCCTGCACTGTAAGGTTGTAGCTGCGAATGGACACTGGTGGCGCAACCAACAAGAGAGCATTGTCGTTTACACCAAACAAAGCATCATCGTTGCCACTGATAACGGCGTAAGTGACGAGACGATTGACTTCAGTGGCATCTCCATCCGAAGTTGTGAATGGGGCAATTTCAGTGCCCAGCGTTGTGTTTTGTTGAATCAAGACGGACATGGGTGCGGTAAGGACTGGAGCAACATCATTGATATCACCAATGTTTACAAACACGGTAGCTTGGCCTTGCAAAGAGTAGGAATAGCCAGTATCATTGACATTGACAACAAAAGCAATGGTGCTTGGGGTTGTTTCGCGATCAAACGCATCTGCGACGGATAAAGCACCCGTGAGACTGTTAATGGAAAACTTGGGTGTGTATTGGCTGGGCTCCAAAGTATAGTAGAAGCCGGTAGTATCGACATCAAAAGCAGAAAAGGTAAACAAAGGGCCAGAAAAGGCCTCTAGAACAAACAATTGATATGTATTATTGCGGAAACGAGGCACGTTGTCATTAGCATCGATGACTGAAATGGTGATGGTAGTATTGGCAGTCTCCAAAGGATTGGCCAAATCGGTAGCTGAAACAACCACCGAATATGAGCGGGTAGTTTCATAATCGAGGGGGCTTAATGTTGACACAACACCACTTGCACTGATGACGAAGAGTGATGTGAAAGATAGAACACGCAATTCCATAGGAGCTGGCAGGCCATAGTCGTTCAAATTCAACACACTCACCGTCCCCGCAACCGCACCCGCAGGTAAGTTTTCGACCACTGAGAACCCAGAGAGTGATGGAAGAAAAGTTGGTGGCACAATGATATTATCGATAAGGACCAAAGTCACCTCGGCCTCATTGAACAGATTTTCGCGATTAAAATAAAATGTTCGCACGATGAAATTCAAGCGAGGTGTTCCATCAGCATAGATTCTCTTGGAGGCAATCAGATCGCCTGTTGATTCGCTGATGGTGATGAATTCGGCAAAGCTGGAATTGGCGAGTCCATAGCGCACAGACTTGCGCAGATGTGGGGCAGACAGAGCTTGGGCCGAGACGGTAAGAATGTGGCTGGCCAAAGGAATCACATCGTTGAAGACTGCAGAATAGGAAGATTGCATAAAAGTGGGCGGTGGAATGACGGCATACTCAACCGTCAAGGCGATGGTGGCATAGGTGATGCGAGGGGGGACAGCACCATCATAGGCTGCCACGGTGACATTCGCAAAGGGCATGGTGACAAAATCCAGAAAAGTAATGAGATTTACAGCACCACTGGTGGACACTGAAAGGATGTTTTCAGGACCAATCAGAGAATAGAAGATAAAACTATTGCGGCTTCCGATCAAATCTGCATCAGTGGCCAACAGATTAAGCAGCAACGTGCCTGGTGTGGCAGTTTCGATCACAGCCACATTATAAACGGATCGAGAGAACACGGGTGCATTGAGATTCAAATCTTGCAAGAGAATGCTAACACTAGTCTCGGAAAACAAGCCACCATCAGGGCCACCATCAGTAGCGCGCACTGTGAAGGAATATGTGGCAGTATCGTTGCGAGAAAAGAACGTGCGTGCAGTTGAAATAACACCAGTCGAAGGATCAATGACAAAGTTTTGGGCAATGGTATTGCTGGCATCTGAAGGACTGCCAATGAAAATGGAATAGGTGATGGTGCCGTTGACACCGAAATCGGGATCGGTGGCAGCCACGCGGACCACAAATGTACCTGCAGGCTGACTTTCATTGAAGAGAGCAGAATATAAAGTGGTGGGGAATCTGGGGGTGTTGTCATTGAGGTCACCAACAGAAACGCGCACATTGGCCAAATCAAATGATTGATCCGGAACTGATGCTTTCATTTGGATGCTATAGATAGGTTGTGCGAGCCAGCTTAGGGGTCGTCGAGTTCGAATTTCAGCAGTGGAGGAATTGACAACAAAATACTCACCACCGGTGAGCAAAGAGAACGACACTCCCATGGACGCAAAGGCAGGGTTCCATGAGACGCTGGGGAGTACAGCAGAGCCACTTGGGTGGTTTTCAGGCACAGAGACAGTGTTAGTTTGGTTGGCAAAGATGACCACGAATTTGTTGAAGATGGTGACAACGGTGGATGCAACATTGACGTTGTTAGCGTATAAATCCACCACAAATGATCGATTTCCTGGGCGACGCATATCCGAAGGCAACAGCACGCCAATAGGAATGGACTTGTTGAGGGCATTGTTTGTGAAATACAAGGGACCTCGCAAAGACACAAAATCAGCCGAGACAGCAGCATAGCCCAGGCTTTGGATATCAAAGGTATCCGATGCCACAGCAAGAAATGTGGTATTTCCTTGCTGGAAGGCTGCGGCAGATTTGGCATTGACAGTGTCCAATTCAAAGACGCGCTCAAATGTTGAGCTGCTTGGATTAATGCACATGAGAGTGGAGATGGATCGGAAATTTTGAGAGCCTACACCATTACTCACCACAAAGAAACAAGGTGTGGATGCCACTGTGACACCAAGGAAGCGAGCTGCGGCAAATGTAGGAATGGATTGAACTGGATCCAAGCGACGAGCGGTGGCATTCCAGCGATAGACCACCGAGGATGTGGAGTAAGAACCGGATGTGGTGCGAGTGTTGGCTACCGCGAAATAGTGTTGGTTATTGCTGGTTTGGATGTAGCCCCAATCAGAGGCACCCACGGTGGCAACATTCTGCAAGAACACAAACCGACTAGTGGCAGGATTCCAGCTGTACAAGGTCGAGAAAGTTTCGTATTTGGCTGTGGACGAATCGTAGTTGTTGGCAAACAATAGGAGAGTCTCGCCATCTACGGTTTGTGCGGTGACAGCAGATGCACCAGCAGTGGTGATGTTTTGAAAGGGCAAAAACGAACCAAGACTAGTGTTGTACACAAACACAGACGAGGGCACCTTGGTGGAGCGGGTGTTGTCTTGATAATTGGCATAGCAGAGATAGCTGTTCGCTCCAATGGTGAAAAAGGCAGATTGAGTAGCACCCAAAGTGGTGATGTTTTGAAATGGCACCAATCGGTTATTTTGGATTTTGAAAATGGGAGAAGAAGTGGCAAATCGCATTGGAGAGGGTCCTTGTGCAGTGGAAACCGCAAAATAGCCTGCCTGACCCATAGTAAACCCTGTAATGCCACGAGCAGAAGAAACAGACACGATTTGTGTTGTAACAAACGTGGTGCCATCAAACACGAGCAATTCAAGACTGGTTTGAGTAAGCTGGGCTAAATACAGCATGTTGTCAACTCGTAAATACGCAACATCCTCCCCGTTTACTCCAGCCTTGGCCTGCGTGTTGATGCTGAATGCATACAATCGTTGGTCCCCTTGCACATCAGATGATGTGGCAGAGAGGGGGCGCGTTTGATACTCTAGTGTGTCATTGGAAGATGCTGAGCGAGTGATGGTAACTACAGCAGTGGATGATAAACCGTCAAAAGTGTTCATGGTATCCACACTGTACATTTGCTTTGAAAACGAGTATGTCGCAGCAGCAGCATTGGCAGCACCCACACCTAGGAGCAAGACTAGCAAGGAAGCACATATACATGCCATTGTGAGGGATGTGCCAGGAAAAAATGCCCGTCTCCGAGGGGATTTCGAGGCAGGAAAAGGCAGCAGTGGGTGTAACGCCGCCATTTTCGAGGAAATTTTGTGTTTCTATTCTCTT
>Ga0255261_1000001_pt1 | contig 46824 bp, 1 predicted proteins | sample LawtaT_11_FD_189986 | JGI IMG/M metagenome (GOLD analysis project Ga0255261, IMG submission 189986) | Metatranscriptome of freshwater microbial communities from St. Lawrence River, New York, United States - Law_Law_RepA_8d (Metagenome... | ecosystem: Environmental > Aquatic > Freshwater > River ... | reverse complement strand
TGAAGGTTTCTATTTCTGCTGTTTTTGCTGTATACTATCATTTAATGCTGTTTTGAAAGGAAGTGCGACTCAGCATCATGATTCTTGCGCGTGCTTTGACAGTGTTGCTCTTTGCAGCAACGTTGTATCTCCACGCACTTCCAGTTTTATCCAAACACAATGCTGCCCACCCGCTTATCAAAGTTGATATTTCGGTTGCTCATGCAGTTCATTTGCCAACGGACGGCGGCGCCACGATCACCGTTCACGGCAAGTTCTTGGATTTCTTGAACTTTCGACCAGCGGTGAGCATTGCAGGCCATGCGTGCAGTCGCACCTACTGGATCATCGACAGCGTGCGATCCGTCAAGATATCGGCCAGCATCGGCTGCGAATCGCCCTCAGGCTACGGCCTTGCTGACCTGCGCGTTGATTTTTACGACGATCAGTCGGATGCTCAAGTTGCCTGGGGCCAAGCGCCAAAAAGCGTCAGGTATCTGCCGGCAATCATCACTGCCGTCTCACCTAGCGTCGTATCCATTCCCGCCCCTGAGAAGGTTCTGTTGTCTATCGACGGCCGCAACCTAGGCGAGGCTCACTCGTCACCGTTCGCTGCGGTCTACGTTGAAGGCTCCGCTGTTGGTCAGGTTGTTCATCGTAGTAGCACAGTTGTCATGGTTATCGTTGAAGCAGAAGTTCTCAATCAATTGTCTCGTCGAGGTTCTTCCCTTGATGTCACGCTCGTTATCGGTAATCGCGACTTTGTATTACCGAAGGCTCTCTCCTTTTGCTTTAGTGAAGCATCTTGCCACAAACAAGGTGTCGCAGCTTCTACGATTCCATCGCGGTCTCTTTTATCCACCAAGAGGTCACTGCTGTCATCGCCTGTTGTCACTCGCATCAACCCCGTCAAATCTTCTCCTGCTGGGGGCAGTGCCATGTTCATTTACGGATCCAATTTGGACACTCCCACTGTTGCCATCATCGGTTCAACCACTTGCACGAGTCACGAGTATATAGCGGCCTCAGTCTTTTCCTGCAATGAAGTACCTAAGGGTGTTGGCGCATCGATTGCCGTGGCGGCGTCCAACAGCAATGGCCAATCGTCTGTTTCGAATTTCTTTTCATACCTTCCTCCTACGATATTGGCTGCTGTTCCAACTGCTGTGGCCCAAGTTTCTCCCACACTTACTGTCAGAGGCAGTAACTTCGGAACCTACGACAGCACGATGAGTGCATCTGTTATTCGAAACTCAGTAGCTCTTGACGCGCCAGGCATAAAGTATGTTTCAGACACTCAAGTCGAGTTGCTACTGAAGCCTAACAGTGGCGACGCCTTGACCGTAACTGTCACTATTGGCAACCAGATAGCAACCATGAACAATGCTTTTTCCTATCGAGCGCCATCCGTTACGTCCCTTCTCCCTGGTTCACTCGGTACCTCAGGAGGCTCCATTTTAACTGTGTTTGGAGCTAATTTTGGCATTCAGGACTTGTCCTGTCAAGTCAAAGTAGGCGATACATCTGCACCGCATAATGTTGCTGTGTCAGATTCGTCATTGCTGGTCACTGTTCCCGCCGGAAGAGGTTTGGGCAAGACCGTAAGTGTGACAACTGCATCTCTCGTTGGATCCAGTGTCGCTACGTTCAGTTATTTTGCCCCTTCAATATCCAATCTGTCGCCAAGCAACACCCCTACGTCTGGATTGTTAACAATGAGCATATTCGGCTCGAATTTTGCCGGATTTTCTGAAACTCCCACTATCACTCTTGGTTCAACTCGGTGCGCTTCTGAGTGGGTGTCTGCCACGAGCATCTTGTGCCGAGTTCCCAGAGGTGTTGGCGCAGGACTCCAGGTGCTTGTCGATGTGGAGGGCCAGACGGTGTCGGTTACACGTGCTTGGAGCTACAATGCACCGGCAGTTTCCAGCATTAGTCCTGTTGCTGGTTCGACCACAGGCGCAGTCAGCGTGACCTTGAGCGGTGCAGAGTTCGGATTTGCAGGAAACAGTTACAATCCATCATCATCCATTGGTCCCACTTCGTGCACGACACTACTTCACGTCTCTGACACTTCGGTGTTGTGCAGAATTGCGCCTGGAATTTCAGACGAGCTCGCATCATCGGTTTCAGTTTCAGAGCAGAGTGGAGTTCTAACAAAATCCTTTTCGTATTTTGCCCCTGAGCTTTCATCAGTCTCCCGTACCAACTCTGGATCAGTTCCCGTCGCTCTTGTTTGGGGCACGAACTTTGGAACGAGAGGCCACAGTGTTGACATTAGGATTGGCAGCACTCACTGCAGTCGAGTGACGTGGACCAGCGATTCTTCTATGAAATGCGACGCTGTCAGCGGATATGGTCAGGGATTCGACGTCGTTGCAACTATCGGAAATCAGATTCGTTCACGCGCGGCCGCATTCTCGTACTCTGCACCCGAGCTGTTTTCTGTGAACCCTAATTTTGCTGCGTCTTTTCAGAGTGGTTCAACAACCTTGTCTATTTCGGGTTCTAACATGGGCGACTCTTTTGCTGGTGTCACCGCACAAGTTGGTAAAACTTCTTGTGGAAGCGTCTCATTCTTGAACTCGAACACCATCTTAAGGTGTGTATTGGGTTCTGGAACTGGTCAGAGCTTGAAAATCTTGATCAACGTTGCTGGAACCAATGGCACATTAAACGATGCATTTTCATACGTCCCTCCTCGATTGACGTCAGTTTTTGGCGGATCCAATTCTCCTCCTTCAGGTGGCTCATTCATCACTGTTCTTGGTTCCAACTTTGGCCTCGTTGAAGATTCTCCTGCCATTCTAGTAGGTCCTACTAGTGCATTTGTCACGAGCTGGCAGAGCCACACTTCAATTGTAATTAAACCACGCGGTGGCCGTGGTGCCAGTCCTACTGTGCAGTTTATGGTTGAATCTCAAACGTCGTTTTTGTCTTTGCGGTTTTCATATGATTCAGCGCAATTGTCTTCTGTTTCTGTTTCATCTCTTTTGTTACCTACAACTGGAGCGATATCTATTTCTCTGTTCGGTGCGAATTTCGGTGGAATTGACTACTCTGAAATAGTTTCAAACGTTCATACTGTAAACGAGAACACGCGCTGGATGTCAGACACGACCGTGGTTGTCAAGGTGTCAGCAGGTGTTGGCAGCTTGTTGTCAGCAGCGGTTACGTTTTCCAAATTTGGTGGTTCCTTAACCGCCGCAGTCTCTTACCAGAAGCCCAACGTCGCTTCTTTGACACCTTTATCCGTTCCCACTTCTGGATTCCCGTCCCTTTCTGTTTCGGGATCAAGTTTTGGACAGATTTCCGCAACGCCGAAGGTTCGGGTGTCATTTACGTCATGCAATGCTGCTCTTTGGATTTCAGATTCCTCAGTTTATTGCAGAGTTGGGCACGGTGTTGGCAGGCAGCTGGATGTGGTAGCCTCTGTTGCCTACCAGGTGCAGACATTGTCCAGGCAGTTGAGTTTTCAAGCACCGACGCTGTCTTCTGTATCTCCGAATTTCATTCCGTCTTCCGGTTCTCAGTCTATTACCGTTTTAGGCGCGTCAATCGGTTTATCACAATTTTTGCTCGCTCATCGTGCCACTATTGGCCCAACTGATACGACCAAACGACTTGGCAATCTGATACGGCAGTGAGAGCTAAGATTCTTCATGTGATCGGCAGAGAAATTTCAATCAGTTTGACTGTTGCGTCTCAGAATGCCCTTCTCGGCAATCAGTTTTCGTCTTCTGCTCCATTTGTTTCCTCATCCCAGCCTCTGACTCACTCAACAGTTGGTGGCAGCGTGGTCACTTTGTTTGGTCATAATTTGGGGCCGTTTTCTGTTTTACCCAATGCGTCACTTGGCAGCACATCTGTCACGAGTCGCTTTTATACTTCGGACTCCTGCGTTGCCTTGCAGGTGCCTGCGGGTGCCGGTGCTTCAGTGGCTGCCAGAATTACTGTGGAGGGGCAAGTTGCCATCTTTCCATCCGGTTTCAGTTACCTAAAGCCAGCTGTTTCATCCTTCAGACCTATGTCCTCTCCTGCTCATGATGTTACTAGTGTCACAGTTTTTGGTTCCAACTTTGGCACAGCTTCAGACCTATTCAATGCAAGTGTAGGGGCAACATCCGCTTCGGTTGGTTCCTGGGTTTCTCACACAGAACGTGTCCTCGCACCAGCCGCTGGAGTAGGTTCGAACCTCTTAGTTGCAGTTACGGTGGTTGAACAAACTATCGAATCTGCATCCAGGTTTTCGTACCATGCGCCTATTTTATCATCCGTGCGAGCAGTGACATCTCCTACCTCTGGCTCTCAAGTTGTAAACGCGTTTGGTTCCAATTTCGGCAATGTGCAGTATTCTTTGCGTGCACGTATTGGTTTGACTTCTGCAGAAGCGACTTTTTGGTCTTCAGATACTTCTCTGAAGTCTCTTTCTATTAGCGGTACCTCGCGCAATTTGAATGTTTTGATTTCTCAAAATAACGATCGAGTTGTTGGCCATGTGGCATACACTTTCAGTGCAGCTCAGCCATCTTCTGTATCTCCCGTTTTGTTCGCGACATCAGGGAATGCACCTTTGTCTATCTTTGGCAGCAATTTTGCTTCTACCAGCTATTCCAGCACTTTGAACATTGGTTTCACGTCATGCATGTCAACAGTTTGGACTGCTGACTCGTCGTTTTCATGCAAAGTTCCCCCTGGCACTGGCCAACGCCGTTCAGTCGTGGTCTCTGTCAATTTTGTCATCGGATCAATCACTTCAGTTGTTGATTATAAAGGTCCTGATGTATCTTCTGTGCAACCCAAGCATGTTCCTACCAGTGGAGCGTTAGGTGTGTCAATTTTTGGTGCTGGATTTGTGAATGCTGATTTGACACCCAAAGCTTCTTTTGGAAGTGCAACTTCCCTTTTACAATGGGTATCTGACACTGCTATTCGTTGTCGCGTAGTTGCTGGTACTTTGAATGTTCCTTTAGTGGTTTCAGTTGCCTCAGGCACAGGATCACTCTCTGGATACCTTTCTTACGACGTCCCAATTCCGAGTTCTTTCTCATATACTTCATCTGCACCAACGGGATCTGTATCACTCACTGTTTTTGGCTCCAACATAGGAGGGGCTTTTAGCCCTAAAGTTTTGATTTTCAAGAGCTCATGTGAAACCACATCGTGGACTTCAGACTCCTCCCTTCAGAGTCGCGCGCCTTCTGGAATTGGCTTCAACAGAGTAGTTTCGTTATCATGTGGAAGACGGTCAGCCTCTGGTGAAACTTTCACGTTCTCAGCTCCTGTGTCTTTGAATGTGGCGAACGCTAGCGTTCCAACCTCTGGTTCAGTTAATGTTCAGACAATCGGCCGTTCATTTGGTGTGAATAGCCTGTCAGGTGCATCTCGCATAGGAAGTTCTTCATCTATGTCATCTCTGTGGATAGCAGATTCATGCGTTGTGTCTAAGTCCCCGTCTGCTGCTGTAATTTCCAGTCATGCATCTGTCACGGCCGATCGTAGAGAATCAATCATCACATCTGCGCTATCTTACATGCCTGTGGTTTCAATAGACTCGTTCCCAAGAGTCGCTGCAACCTCCGGAGCTCTATCTGTAACAGTGCTTGGAGGCAATTTTGGAGCTCAGGATGCGACAGGTCTCTTTTCGAGATTTGGCGCCACCGCCTCTGCATTTTCTAGTTGGACATCTGATTCTAGTGTTAAATCGAGAATTGCCTCTGGAATATCTTCTGTTTCAGTCCATGTTTCCTTTAATAGCATTTCGTCTGCCGTTTCGTTGAAGTTTTCGTACTCTCAATTCTCAATCAGCAGCGTCATGCCAGCTGAGGGACCTACTTCTGGTGCTTTCAGTATGAGCTTGTACGGCTTACACTTTGGCCTTAACTCCCACACTGTCATCGCTTCTTTCGGAAACAGAAGCTGCGATGCAAGTGATTGGGTGGCAGACTCCTCTTTAAAATGCAAGGTTCCTCAAGAGACTGACAGCTATATTCGCATTTCTGCAGTTGGCACTTTGTCATCTGCGTTTACTTTTCAACGACCGCTTTTGACTGCCACAGACCCCGTCCACGCAGCCAGTCAATCGCTTGCATCCATTACCATCCTTGGTTCCAACTTTGGAATCATAGATCCTACAATTAAAATTCGTATCGGGGGAACTGCGATGATGAGCGGTGAGTGGCATTCCGACTCCAGTGTTGCAGGAAAGCTCAGTATTGGTATTGGGGGTAGCAAAACAGTTGTGATTACGTCAAACCGTGTAGCTGGATCGACATCGAGATTCTTTTCTTATGACGGGCCTTTTGTCATCAGCATCAGTCCAACGACAGCACCTGCAACTGCAGGCGGCAACGTTTTCATCACTGGGCGCAATTTTGGCACTGACTCAGCAATGATCACTGTTTTTATTGGTTTAACCTCGTGCACGTCGCAGTCTATCACAACTTTTGGCCTGGATACCATCATTTTATGCGGTATTCCCAAAGGTGTCGGCGGTGCTCTGACAGTTAAAGTCAATGTGGTTGGTACGGAGAATACCGAAGCTTTGAATGCATTCAACTACATGGTACCTATCGTTTCCAGAATTTTACCCCGTCTCAGTCCTACATCGGGAAATGTGACTGTCTCAACGTTTGGCAGGCATTTTGGTTCGATTGACTATTCAGACGTCGTTCGAATCGGTCAGAGCAACACTCAATGGATGGTTTATTTTTCTGACACCAGTGTACGCACGCGGTCCGTCCCCGGTGTCGGTAATCAATTGCCTTTGGCTGTTTCTGTTCAATCACAGCAGTCCACCTTTTCGCGAGCTTTTTCGTACGGCAGTCCTCGGGTTTCTTCTATAGAGGTAACAAATGCACCTGCATCTGGTTCCATTTTTGTCACGGCGTCAGGCATTTATTTCGGAACGCATGGGACCACACCAAGTTCATCTTTGTTGTCCACTGTCAATCATGCAACGTTGTGGGTTTCTGACACGTCGATTTTGTTCAAAGTTTCTCCTGGAGGAGGAGTTGCAATTTCCGTTGGTCTCAGCGTCGGGGTGCAACGTGATATTTTATCCCTTACAGTCAGTTACAATAGCCCTGCGCTCTCAAAGTTGGCTGTCCAAAACGGAGCAACTACAGCTTCTTTTTCTTTGACTGTGTCTGGGGCTTCTTATACAAGTTTCGTCGGGTCTTCTAGAGCAAGACTTGGTAGTGTTGTTTCGAAACCGAGTACTTCGTGCGCTGTTTTGCAATGGCTTTCAGATTCGAGTGTTAGAACCAAGATTTCTCAGGGGACTGGTTTGAATTTGGGCGTTTTCGTATCTGTTCAATCGCAACAGGCGAGTTTATCTCGGTCATTTTCTTTTAATGAAATATATGCCTCGTCTTTGATACATTTGAATTTCCCTTCTTCGGGCGATTCTCTTGTCACAGTTCTAGGCTCTCAATTTTCGATCTTGTCCTCAGTTTCTCCCAGTGTACGTATAGTTTCAACGGCCAGTCAGTTTTCGAGGTGGATTTCCGATTCGTCGATGATCTGCAAAGTGACTAGCGGCTTTTCCCACAATTGTTTGGTTACTGCGTCTCTTCTTGTATCATCATCCACTGTCAACGGCACGGTTACTTTCAACGTAGCCCGCGTATCACTCATTCCCCTTACGAATATCCCTTCTTCGGGTTCTGTGTCTGTGACGGTATTAGGATTCGGTTTCGCAGTCTCTGACTCAAGCAACAGATTGAGGATTGGTCGGTCTGTTTCAACGGGCAGCGTTTGGATTTCTGATTCTGCTATGGTCACCAAGGCCGGAAGTGGTGACCGGTCGAGTTTTCTTGTCATCATGTCTGGCAACATTCGAACATCCAGTTTTACTCAACTGCAATCTTATGATGCCGCCACAGTATCTGCAATCAGTGGTGCCAGCGCCAGCACCGGTTCATTTGTTGTCAATGTCTTTGGAAACTCGTTTTCTGGAGCAGACACTTCCGTTTTAATCCGAATGTCTCATACCGCATGTCAACATTCCAATTGGATGTCTGAATCATCTGTTTCTTGTAAATTGGCGGCTGGGGTGAATCGTCCTGGTTCCGTGCCGATCCCATTACGCGTTTCCATCGGCGGAATATCAGGCTCAGCCACTGCAATGCATTCGTTTGTTTCACCCAGCATCGTAGGTATCACTTTGACCAATCTTGCGTCGTCTGGAGCACAGCATGTAACGATTTTGGGCTTGCATTTTGGAATGTTGGATTTTTCAGCTCGAGCAGTTTTGGGCAGTACAGTGGTTTCATCCACAATTTGGAGTGGAGATTCTTCTATGAAGGTCAAAAGTGCGGCATCTGTCGACGCAAGCTTCGGTTTGAGGGTGTCGGTGGGTATTCAAGGCGCAGTCTCTGGAGTGCATTTTTCAGCAAATGCTCCTGTTCCTGTATCAGTGTCACCTGACATTCTTCCTTCGACAGGATCTATTGCAACTGCCGTAGTTGGTACTTCTTTTGGCATAAAGCGCTACTCCTTAGCCGTTCAAGCAGGCTTATCAGTTTTTCCTGTTTCCAAATGGGTTTCTGACTCGTCTGTCTCATGCAAGTCCGGCGCAGGAGTTGCGAGTAGCCTTTCATTAATTGTCTCATCATCGCTGGCGAAAGGTTCAATTACGGGTGCCGTCTCCTTTGCGACTCCTCATTTGTCATCAATTTCACCAGGAGTCGCTCCTGTTTCTGGGTCTACAATTATATCCGTTACGGGTTTTAATACAGGCATCAGAGGCAAATCTGCCTCTTTCCGAGTGCATTCATCAGCCTGCGAAAATTCTTTGTGGGTATCAGAAAGCCACTTATTATGCCGTATTTTTCGAGGAAGTGCCGCAAATCATCCCGTCTCAGTCTCCGTGGGCACCCAATCGTCGCCCGCCAAAAATACCACAGTTTTGCTTTCATTCCTCATGCCTGCAATTCGCGTCGATCAATTCAATTTGAATAGCCCTTCCACAGGTAGTTCCTTGAATGTCATTCTTGGAACTTCTTATGGATCTGTGGTGTCACCTGCAGTAAGACTCGGGCATTCTGCCTGCCAAACTAGCACATGGAGTTCAGACAGCAGCCTTGTGTGCCGTACGTCAAGTTCCAACGGTAATCGGTTGGCCGTATCCACAACTATTGCCCAACAAATCCACTCCGTCCATGATCTTTTTAGCATAGATGTTTCCAAAATTTTGAGCGCGGTACCGGCAGTTTTCCCTACCTCTGGTACCGTAAGTGTCACGATGACCGGTCACAACTTAGGTTGTTATCATTCATCGCATTTTGTTAGGGTGGGCGTCTCTTCTTCTCCCGCCCATCTGTGGATTTCCACCTCCCATATTGTCAACAAAGTGCCTTCGGGTTCATTGGTCACTGTGGATACTATTGTGTCTATCAGTCATGTCAACGGCAAGCAGAACAACATGCTATCTTTCCTTGCCCCTCTTCTAACGGTGACAACCATGTCGAACAGTCCAACATCTGGTTCTGTTCATTTCAGAGTTTTTGGTGCGCAACTTGGAGCTGCAGGTTATTCTCCCAAGCTATTCTCTCAACACACGCAAAGCGAGAGAACTTCTTGGTTATCTGACAGTATAATTTCGAGTAAAATGAACTCTGGATCTTTTCAAGCAATAGGATATGTCATGTCGGTAACGAGGGCAGTAGGATCGCTAACAAAGACGCTCAGCTACGATCAACCATCCATAACTTCCGTTGCTTTTTTCTACGCCAGCTCACTTTTTCAGGTGCCTCAGCCCACTTTGTCTGTGTTTGGCCGAAACTTTCCTGCATCTGGTGACTCACCTGCGGTGCGTGTTGGAACTTCGGCCTGTTGGAACACTGTTTGGCGATCGCATTCTTGTGTGCTAGGCCGATATGTCCCTGGCGTTTCAAATGGTCTACCTGTTCTGCTGTCTGTTGGACTCCAAGTAGGTTTCATTAGCGAGCGCTTCTCCTACAAACGGCCTCATTTGGAGTACCCTTCAGAATTTGAAATTCCTAGTTTGCCTTTTTGCAGTCCGAAAACTGGAGCTGTGGCTATTTTGGTGCTTGGTAGTGCTGTTGGCGGAAACTTTGGGCTATCCAGCGATCACTCAATTCGCATGCGATTTGGCGTCTCATCGTTGACTGGCACTGCCGCTCAGTCTACAATATGGATTTCCGACACCTCTGCATCAGTCAAAGTTTCCTCGGGTTCATCTTCTGCACTTTCAGTTTCACTGACTGTTGGTCGTGTGTTTTCAAATACTCTTGAGAAAATGTTCTGTTACGAGAAGCCTATTGCCCAATCCTTGAATTCTACGCTCTTTCCTACTTCAGGAGCCGCGAGCATTTACTTGCACGGCCACAATATAGGATTCTTCGGCAAATGCGATTCTATAAGAGCTGGCTATACTGCAGTTTCTTCCAGCATTTGGATGTCGGAATCAAGCATTTATGGCAAGTTATCATCAGGCAGTCACCTCATGTTGCCTGTGGCCCTTTCCGTTTCCCCGTTTTCTGATGTTCTTTCTCGCTCTTTATCATATGACTTCCCATGTGTTTCTTCAGTATCTCCTGGTAACGGAGCCGCCAATGGCAACTACAACGTTTTTGTGTTTGGATCTTCATTTTCAGAATCTGCAGTATCGCAAAGTCTTCGTCTTGGTCGTACTTCTTGTGTCAGCAGCATGTGGCGCGCAGATTCATCCTTGATATGCAAGGTCGCGTCTGGCGTGAATCGTGGAATACCCGATTCTGTTGTCGCTGCTTCTGTGGGGCTTCGCTCATCTACAATATCATCTGTTTTCTCTTACGATGGGTTTTTTATCACCGGTCTTTCTCCGATCTCGTTAAGCTCCACTGGAGCTGGAAGTGTTTCTGTTCACGGTGTTGGATTCGGCTCAGTTGACTATTGCGTTCTTGCTCTAATGGGCCACACTCAATGCGAAGCGTCTGTTTGGGTTTCGGATGCCGAAATTCGGTGTAAATTTTCTTCAGGAACTGGACAAGCTCTCGATGGCAAAATATTTAGTGGCTCGAAGTCGAACGTTTTGGCATCGGCGCTGTCGTTCTCAGCTTCTGTAGTGTCTTCATCATCCCCTTCTTCTCTTCTGGGCACTGGTTCAAGCAGCGTCACTTTGTCTGGGAGTGGTTATGGAACCTCTTCGCTTTCTCCCTCCGCTCGACTAGGCCATTCAATGGCGTCTCATCTCAGGTGGATTTCTGACAGCATCGTCTCAGGAAAATGCGTTTACGGGTCCGGTAAGTCTCTCATCGCAACTGTTTCATCTGGATCTCAACAAGCCAATTTTTCTGTCCACACTTTATCGTACGGTCTGTCCAGACCGTCACATTTGATCCGCGGCAATTTTCCCACATCAGGCGGCGTTTTCGTCACTGTCATCGGAAGTTTTTTTGGATGCAGTGATGTTTCTGCAAGGCTCGTCATCGCGCGCTCATCCGCAAGTATTACATCATGGATTTCTTCATCTAGTGTCCTGAACAAAGTTCCATCTGGCAAATTTCGCTTGATGGAGGTACGCCTTTCTAGCGACAGGCAGATTGGAATTGCCTCCAAAGCGGCATCATTCGATTCTCCTGCAGTTTCGGCGATGAATGTCGCCTTTTCTCCAACCAGTGGTTCCGTTTCTGTTACTTTATTTGGGGTCTCGTTTGCGTTGCAGTCTAATTCACAAAAAGCCGGCCTGGGACACTCTGGTTCTTTGGCTTTCATGTGGGCTAGTGATTCATCTATTTCCTCGAAGGCATCTTCCGGTTCTTTTGTTGCTTCTGGTGTCAGTGTTTCTGCCGGTGTACAATTTGGTGACATTTCCAAAGTATTTTCTTACCTTTTGTTAACAATTCTTTCCGTTCGAAGTCAAAACCATCCCTCCAGTTCAGCAACGCAGCTGACGGTAGATGGATCAACTTTTGGAACGGCAGATTCGAGCGCAAGTGCCAACTTTGGGCTCTCGCATTGTGAGTCATCGACTTGGTTAAGCGACTCATCAGTGGTTTCCAAAGTTCCGAGCGGAGTAGGATTTCAGCTGAGCTTTATTCTGTCTACGAGTTTTGCCAGATCAACATTATCAAATGCAACCAGCTATGAGGTTCCAAGTGTTATAGGATCTGTTCGAACTAACGGTGTTTCTACTGGCATGCAGTCCATGACCATCTTGGGCGCCTCTTTTGGAATGTTCGGTTATTCCGACAAGTTTGGACTGGGTGTATCGGCTTTTGTCGCTTCCAATTTTCTGTCTGATACTTCTGTAAGATGCAAGTCTACTTCCGGGGTTTCCGCAGCACTTCGTCTAATCGCTTCTGCCGCAATGCAAAGTTCCTCTTTATCGTCGGCTTTTTCGTTTAACGCACCACTCATCCTTTCCAGCCAGGGCAGAAATGCTCCAAGTTCCGGTTCTGTTCTTGTGACTATGTATGGCAGTATGTTTTCATTACAAGGATGCTCTCCTTCGGCAACTATTGGACTTTCAGTGTGCTCTGCTTCTATATGGGTTTCTGCTTCCACAATACTTTGCAAAACCTCATCATCGGTGGAAGGGCGGCTCAGCCTGCTGGTATCCAATTCGCAATATTCCCCGAAATTAACAGCACATTTTTCTTTTGACAGACCAATAATCAATTCTACGAAGCTATCAGCTTTGTCCTCTTCCGGAGGGGTCATTGTTGAATTGAATGGGCTCGCTTTAGGATTATTTGGCATTTCGGCTACTTGCAGACTTGGAAGAACGTCTTCCGAAAGTGCAACGTGGAACTCTGATTCGACGATCATGTGCAAGTGTTCAGGATTCAGTGGACCATTTTCAAGTATTGCGGCATTTGTTTCTGTGGCTTCCAATCGATTCTGGCAGCAAACAGGCTCTTTGACTGGAGGCGTGTCCTATCGCATGCCTGCCTTGATGTCTTTCAGCCCCTCGTCAGTCGCGTCCACTGGGGTTCAGTCGGTTACTGTGTTTGGTCAAAACTTTGCAATTCAGGACAGGTCCTCTAGAGTACGTTCCTTTTTCTCGTCCTCACTGGCTTCTGTTTGGGTTTCAGACTCATCTCTGATCATCAAAGTCGCAAGTGGTTCGGGACTTATCCCTGCGGTATTTGCGTCGTTTCAAGGAGAAGCATCAGTGTCCACCGCCGCGTTTTCGTATGCTTCAGCAGCCGTGCAATCTACTCATCGCACAAATCAGCCTTCGACCGGTAGCTCAGTTACTCTTTTGACGGGATCATCTTTTGGAATTTCTGCCTACACTTTGAAATCAAGCATCGGGAGAACCGCTAGTCAAAATTCGGTTTGGAACTCTGATTCTTTCATCTCTTCGAAAAGTTCCATAGGCATCGGAAGTGACGTGAAACTGACTTTGTCTATTGGCAAGTTGACTTCTGTTTCCAACACATCTCTGTCATATAATGTTAATGCGATTTCTAATACTAGACGTGGCGGTTTTCCTACATCCGGATCGGTTGTAGTAAGTGTGTTTGGCAGAGGAATGGGGTCATTTGGGCATTCTATCCATGTTTATGTCGGATTTTCGAACGGCGTCCTGTCTTCCTGGATATCGTCATCACAGGTTGCTTGCAAGTCCAGCTCAGGGATATTTGCTCAACATGGGGTCGTTGTTTCTATGACAGAAAATGTTGCAGGCTCTGTTACGCGTGCAGTTAGTTATATGGCACCGATGTTGAACTCGTTGCCCGTTTCAAATGTGCCATGCACAGGTGCCGTGGTTTTGGCAATCAGTGGATCCTCGTTTGGAAGCAAAGGCAATTCACCATCATTCAGAGTAGCCGATTCTGCCTTTTCAGCATCAGTTTGGGTTTCGGATACGAGCACTCAAATAAAATCAACGGAAGGTGGCTTCAACGTATACCAGAACCTCTTGCCTATGACTGTCTCTGTCGGTCAACAAACAGGCTTTCGAAACCCGCAGTTGTCGTACGATACCGCTTTCGTCTCATCGTTCAATCAAAATTGTCCTTCAACGGGATCATCTCGTGTCGCTTTATTGGGATATAATTTTGGCTCGGTTCAACCATCAATTAGCGTTCGGATGCATCTCACCGCATCACAGAGAACAGAGTGGATATCTGACTCTTCAATCTCAGGACTGTTTTCTTCTGGATCGGGTGAGCTGGGTATGGCGATTGTATCCCTATCAACGCAACGAAACTGGGCAGTGTCTCAATCAATGTCATACAATTTACCATTTTTGTCAAGTGTGCAGTTCAACATTCGTGCAGCGACCGGATCTTCAAAGGTCGACTTGTTCGGCAATGGTTACTCTGTCGCTGCAATGTCGCAGAGCATAAGATTCGGGCGCAGTGACACAATCTTTGTTGCATGGGTTTCAGACTCTGCAATTCAAGGAAAGATCAGGCAAGGATCTGGAGCTTCTCTTGTACTTCGAGTATCCGTTTCGCGTCAAGCTCCCATTCAACCCATCAATGCCTCTTACAGCGCACCGAGAATAAGTGCCTTTGCTGGCGTGAATGGCCCATCATCTGGTCAGTTCATGATTGACGTTTATGGACTTAACTTCGGCGCCATTCGGTCATCTCCCAGTGCGAATCTTGGGAATACAGGATGCGTATTTGCAGAGTGGGTATCCGACTCTCTGGCCCGTTGCAAAGTTCCTCAAGGATTTTCACGTGCCATCGGATTCAAACTTACCATCGACGGCCAACGCGATTCGCATTCCAACGTTTTCACCTATGATTCGCCCATCATGAGTTCTGTTTCTCTGAAAAACGGTCCTACGACAGGCCATTTCTCATTAACTGTGTTTGGATCGAAGTTCGGTCCATCCGACACCACACCCAAAATTTTGTTTGGACCCAATCGGTTTGAACAATCTGTCGCAGTCACATCTCAATGGACTTCAGACACTTCCATTATTTCTAGAGTCAGGCCTGGTTTTGGTATCAATATTGCGTTCTTCTTGAGTGTTGATCTGACCCAGTCAGACATTCTTGATGTGTTTTCTTTTGATTCTCCCGTTCTTAGCTCAGTTGATCACACGCTTGGGCAATCAACAGGGTCTCTGATGCTGTCTTTGTTCGGTTTGCAATACGGTACTTTTGAATCAAAGTTGCAATTCAAGATTTCCTCCACAGCAGTCATCTCCACACAATGGACATCAGATTCGAGCTCGAATTGCAAATATGCACAAGGAGCCAGCAGGAATCACGGTATTTTTGTTTCAGTCGCAAGAAATGTGAAATCATTGTCGCTTGCGTTTTCGTATGTTACGAATGTTTTGTCCAGTTTGGCTAATCAAAATTCGCCTTCAAGTGGAGCTTCTGCTGTTTTTGTATATGGCTTTCAATTTGCTCTCAATTCTTACAGCCCAACGGTGCTGATTGGTACCACCGCTTGCGAAGTATCGCGTTGGATTTCCGACTCGACACTTCATTCCAAGAGTTCGTGGGGGTTTCTTTCTTCAAAGTCTGCGGCGATCTCTCTTGTTTCTGGCCTCTCCGAGCTCAGCAACGCGTTCACATTCGATTCAGTTGCATTGAAGCTGTTGTCCCCCCGCAATTCCGTTACTACAGGTGCTGTTTCGTTGACAGTTGTTGGCTCTGGATTTGGAAATGTGGACCCTTGCGTTAGAGCTGGCCTGGGTTCTTCTGCACTTAGTACAAGCTTCTGCGAGTCCTCTTTGTGGGTGGCATCTTCCGTCATTTTGTGCAAGTCCGTGTCTGGCTCCGGCACAGCAGTAGGCACTGTCATCGTTCAAGCTGATGATCGCTTTTCCTTTGTCAGTAATTCCATTTCTTATGATGGCCCATCTGTGTCTTCGATTGAGGTGGGCATAATTGCCGTATCTGGCTCCACCATTGTCACTATTTCAGGCGTATCATATGTAACTACCTCGAGGTCTCCTTCAGTATTTCTTGCTTTCAGCAATTGCGAGTCGTCCTTTTGGATGTCTGATTCAGCTCTTCGCTGCAAAGCATCTTTCGGGAAAGCGTTGCTTGGCACTGTCGTGGTATCTTCCGGGCAAATACATGGCAGTTTGACTGGAATACTCTCTTATCCGGTTCCCACGTTGAGTTCATTGAAGCGTACTAATTCACCTACAACTGGCGCAGTATCGGTCAGTATCTTTGGTTCATCTTTTGGCCGTTTATCTCCGTCTTCTCGAATAAGCATAGGGCACACCATTTGTGAAGCAAGCACTTGGTCATCGGATTCATCCTCGTTTTGCAAAACCAGCTCGGGAATAGGACACGGGCACAAAATTGATGTGGATTTGAGTGCAGTCATCATTTCTCTGGCATTATCATACAACGCACCTTCCATCCAGTCGAATGCTTCCTTGGTTTTGAATGTTCCTACTAGTGGTAGTGTATCCGTAACTGTTATTGGCGCTGATATGGGACTTCTTGGTTATACCGCAAGAGCAAAAGCCCAAGGTTCTTCAATGCCAGCGACAATGTGGATTTCTGAATCTTCTGTCAAATCATTGAGTGTTCTTGGTTCGGCATCTCGAATTTCAATGACGGTTTCCGTAGGCTCACTTCGCGGGTCTTCCTTGAATGCTTTTTCATATGATGCTGTCGTTGTTTCAGGTATCATGCCCGCGAGTAGTCCTGGAACCGGAAGTGTTATCATCACAATGGTCGGAAAGAGCATCGGGATGAACTTTGGAAGCATGTCGTCTCGCGTCGGTCATAGTTTGTCAAGGTCAACAACTTGGAGCTCCGACTCGGTTGCTTTCTTGAAGACTGATAGAGGCTCTCACGCATCTCTCCCCGTAACGGTTTCCTTTCATATCAGAAGGGACATTTTGACCGGAGTGTTTTCATTCGAAGCCCCCGATTCTGTTTCAGTGCATCGACCCAATTCTCCTAGCTCTGGCAGTGTAGGAATTACTGTTTTCGCTCGAAATTCCGGGGTCTCTTCGATGGATGGGCGGGCTGTCAGTATCGGGCTTTCTGCATGTGTTTCAACGGCATGGATTTCGGGCTCTTCAATTGTTTGTCGGACCTCTAATGGTGCTGGTATCATGCTGTCTGCAACTGTTTCTGTTGGATTGCAGCGTGGCTTTTCTGTTCGCATTGTTTCGTATGACGCGTTGTCAATATCTTCATTTTTGCCTTCCAACCGTCCCACTACCAGTGCTGTCTCCATTACTGTGTTTGGTCGAGGAATGGGATCGTTCGATTTTTCACCTGTGTCTTCAGTCAATGATGCTCTGAGTTCGTTCACCAGGTGGATTGCAGACTCCAATGTCATATCCAAGGCGCCTTACGCCAATGGCATTTCTTTGAATGTCAAGGTTTCGGTTCAGAGCATTCAAGGATCTTTAGTCAATTCCAACGCATTCGACGCTGCCAATGTCATTGGCGCTGTTCCCATTTTCGGATCGTCCAGTGGCAGCTTCTCAATTACAGTTATCGGCACAAACTTGCAATTGGTTCCGAATTCTTTGTCGATTCGTGCTGGACAGTCATCCTCGCTTGCAACCTTTTGGGTGTCGGATTCAAGTGTCGTATCTTTGACTGCTTCGGGTGCTGGTGGTACCCTCGGTTTACATGCTTCTTTATGGCTGAAGTCTGGGTCCTTGACGAATGTGATAAGCTTCAGTGCTCCTGTACCCATCTCCATGGCCGGTAACTCCCCTGATTCCGGCGCAACTTACCTGACTCTATCAGGGCGCGACTTCAGCTTATGCAGTCAATCGGCAGTGTTGAAAACAATGAGCAGTTCTGCAGAATCAAGTATATGGGCTTCTGAAAGCTCTTTGGTTGCCAAGGTATCGGCTGGTTCAATCAAAAATTCCCCCGTTTCGGTAACTGTCTCTCTACTGTCATCTCCTGCCCAGTCGAATCTTTCCGTCCCGTTCAATGCCCCAACAGTTTCCAGTGCCAATCAGGGTTTGCTTTCCACCGGTTCACACAGCGTCACTGTTTATGGCAGAGGCATTTCTGTCGCAGATGCGACAATAGCAATTAGGGTTGGAAGGTCCACTTGCGAATCTTCTGCTTGGACTTCTGCAAGTGCTGTCAAATGCAAAGGACAATCTGGTTCCGGTGGGTCGCTCGGCATCATGGTTTCGTCTGCTTTACGGACAGGAAGCCTGTCCTCAGCATTTTCGTATACGGGCTACAGGCCTGCTTTTGTATCATCGGTTTCTGTCAGCAACAGTCCTGCTACCGGATCTGTCATAGTTGCCGTTTTTGGAAGTCAATACTCATATGCGGATCGATCTCATCGCGTCACACTCGCATCTCGATCTTCAACTGTTGCTGCTGTGTGGATGTCCGATTCATCTGTATCAGTCAAAGTGCGTCCTGGTGCTGGCAACAGTAATGGAATCACCGTCTCCCATGGCCAACAATCCAGCTCATTTTTTTCCAGAGCATTTTCTTTCAATGTGGCCCTGTTGTCTTCGACGATTTCCACGAATTCTCCCTCATCAGGATCTTCAAGCATCACATGTTTTGGCGCAAGCTTTGGGATGTTCGGGTTTTCTCCCAGAAACAGATTCCATGTAACCAACAATCTGGCGTCAAACTGGGTCAGTGACAGCAGTATTCGGTCTAAGTTTCCCTCTGGTGTTGGACGTAGTCTCTCAGGTACTGTCTCTTCTGGTGGTATACTTGGATCTTTGGCCCAGCTCTTTACATTCAATGCACCATTGCCTTCAAGCGTTTTCAGATCTCTTCAGCCCCCCACAACTGGTTCCCTGATGGTGTCCATATTTGGAGCAAATATTGGGCAGTTACAGAATTCTGCAAAAGCCAGGTTTGGCTCTACTGCCTCTGTAGTCCACGGATGGACGTCAGACTCCTCTATCAGATCTAGAAGTGTTCACTCAATAGGACGAGGATTGTCTATCTCGCTGTCAGTTGGAAGCTCGTCTTCTTCGGCTGGAGCAGTGCTTTCGTTTTCTTTGCCTGCATGTTCGTCTTTGATGCCACTTCTTGGAAGTACAACAGGGTCTTCCTCTGTCTCTGTACTCGGGCGAATGTTTGGTCTTCACGCGGCTTCACAAAATGCTGTTATTGGGGTTTCGATTTGCCCGACCACCAAGTGGGGATCTGACTCTGCGATTTCAGCTTTGGTCACTCCGGGCTTGAGACAGAACCTGCAAGTTGTGGTATCTTCAGCGATGCAGGTTTCTGCTGCATTCGGAAACTTTAGCTACACCAGGCCACGTACTGTCTCTGTCAGTCCTGGCCTCATTGCAGCTTCTGGTTCCATCATTTTTCAAATTCTTGGTGACCGTATTGGCACATTTGATTCGTCGCAAAACATTCGAGCAAGTACAACCACATCAGCACAGTCTGTGTGGATGTCTGATTCTTCTCTTTCCTCAAAATCTTGTTCCGGTTTTGGCATTTCTAGAGGCATTCGAATTAGTGCTGGTGCTCAAGTTTCCCTTGTGAACGTTTTTGCATCTTTCGGACTCCCAGAACTCAGCTCAGTGCAAACTTCGAATGTTGCAGTCACTGGAACCACATCGATCACTGTGTTTGGCAAGGAATTTGGCCTATTCTCGAGCAGTGCAGCTGTTTTCGTTCAAAGAACCAGCTGCGAGATATCGACTTGGATCGCCAGCTCTACAGTTTTGTGTAAAGTTGCTGCGGGAAGTGGATTTCTATTGAGTGGCATTGCAACAGTCGGCCAGAGATATTCAGCCATTTCGAATTTCTTGAGCTTCAACACGCCTGTCATCGTAGTCCATTCTCCGGGCATGTTCAATTCCCCATCTTCGGGTGGGATATCAATAACCGCCGTTGGCTTCTCCTTTGGTCTTACTTCATATTCCGTCTTTGCAAAATTTGGCTCGACGTCTTTCGAGCAATCTACGTGGAGATCTGAAAGTCTGATAGTATGCAAGTCTCCAGCTGGCAGAATTCGCCGAACAGCACTTATTGCGTCCGTGTGTTCCAGTTCGGGTTCTAGTACAGACTTACTCAGTTACAATGCTCCATCTGTGGTGATAACTCGTTTGCGACCGCCCGCAACCGGATCGATGTTCGTTCCTATGTCCGGCAGACATTTTGCTACGTGTCAAACGAGCCCTGAAGTGCGTGTTGCTGCTTCAACTGTCGAAGCGTCAAAATGGGTATCCGATTCTAGCATTGCAGCCATGTTCGTCGCTGGTGTTGGTGTATCGTTACCGGTGTCTATTTCAACAAATGTCTTGTCGGGAAGTGCATCAATGTTGGCCTCCTACGCCATTCCGATTATTTTAAATTGGATCCCTGCGCTCGTTGGCACTACAGGTGCTTCTTCCTTGACTGTCTTTGGTACTTCATTTGGTCGATTACCGTTCTCGCAACGAAATCGTTTAAGGCAGACATCTTCAGCTGCGACTGTTTGGAGATCAGATTCGACCATTTTTTGCTTGGTTCCTTCCGGTTATTCAAGGAATATCATCATTTTGGCAACTGCAGGATCGAACGCAGGCTCTGTAACCACGTTGGCATTCTATTCTGCCAATTTTCTCAGTGGTGCAACCAACATGAACTTGCCTACCACTGGCTCTGTTTCTGTTACCATATACGGACAAGGCCTTGGCAACGCGTTGCCCACTGTAGATGCCCGCATTGGCGGCACTGCTTGCAAAGGTTCATTCTGGTCTAGCGAATCTTCCATGTTTTGTAAGGCGAACAACGGGATCAGCATTTTTAGAGACACAGTTGTTTCTATCGAGGGCAGGAATGACAGAATGTTTCTTGTGTTTTCATACAATACTCCTACGTTGCTTGCGACAGCACCTATCGTTGGCCCAGCGTCTGGTGGCAACATTGTTACACTATCAGGTTCCGGATTTTCCATATCTACTCATCAGAACATGGTCATTCAGATTGGTTCCAGTCATGGAACCGCTATCAAGTGGACATCGGATTCAAGTGTCTCCGGTACTGCTCGTGGCGGAAGTGGCTTGGATCGTGAAGTCAAGCTTACTGCAGTTGGACAAGTAGCATCGGATTTCTTGAAATATTCATACCATGCCCCTGTGATCAGCGCCTTGCAAACAGCTGGATGCCCTCCAACACTATTCAACTGCCCGAGCATCACTGTATACGGATATCATTTTGGTCTTGTTCCAGGGGACAATGTGCATGTTCTGCTGGGCGGCAATTCAGTTCAGAACACCACCAAAATGTCAGATTCCAGCATCGTGGTCAGTATCAGACCAGGTGCCGGTAGTGCTTTGGCTGTTACTGTCTCCTCTTCATCTCAGTTTTCAATGTTGACTCGTGCGTTCTCTTATGATTCCCCCATTCCCGTAATATTGTCAATGCTCAATTGTCCTCCGTCGGGATCTTTGGCGGTCATAATTTCGGGATCCAATTTTGGCATTTTGAATTTGACTCCTCAAGTCAGGTTCGGGCAATCCGGCGCTTTGTCATCATCTTGGATTAGTGACACTATTGTCAAGTCCAAAGTGGCTTCTGGCTTGGGTGAAAACTTGCCTGTTTTTGTATCAGTATCTACACAGTCGTCGAAATCATTTGCATTTTCCTACAATAAGTTGGTTCTCAGCTCGGTCAAAAACACCAATTCACCTTGCACAGGCAGTGTTATGATCACAACGCTAGGTTCATCATTTTCTTTGACAAGTTACTCTCTTTCTGCCAAGGTTTCGTCTGATGTCATTGGACTTGTTGGGTACACGGGGTTCGAATCATCATCGTGGTTTGCAGATTCGTCTATGAGCTGCAAAATTTCCTCTGCAGCCAGTTATGCCGGTGATGTAGTTGTCACCCTTAATTATGCGCAAGCACTGTTGACAAAATCTGTTACCTACGATTTGATGGTTATTTTGAGTACCTACTCTCTGATTCCGTCATCTGGAAGTGCCATGTTGACATCGTCAGGATTGAACTTCAATTCTTTCGACATTTCTCCTTTATTCCGCGCAACAAAAACATTTTGCGAATCTACTTTATGGATGTCTGATTCTCTAGCATTGTGCAAGTCGCCGTCAGGACCCTCAACAAGTGGACATGTATTTGCATCGATTGCAGGCCGCGTCGCTACTTCTATCACCAGGGTCTCCTATGGCAATCCTGTTATTTCACTTATTGATCCAGCTGCTGTTCCCGTTTCGGGATCTTTTATGGTTTCTGTTTTAGGATCTAGCCTCGGCAGTTGCGATGTCTCCCCTGTGTCTAATTTGAGGACCAGCTCGGCGCTCTCATCAATTTGGCAATCAGATTCATTCGTTTTCGTGAAAGTACAATCTGGAACCAGCCATGCCCTCCCAGTACGCTTATCCTTGTCGAGGCTTCTGGGCTCGATCTCGCAAGCGCTATCTTTTGAGCCGCCTCATCCTACAGGGTCGCTTGTCGCCAACGCTGCTGTCACAGGAAGCTCGTTTGTTTTAGTTTTCGGTAAAGGGCTCGGGGTTTTTTCGGTGACCTCTCGTGTGAGGATTTCAATTACTTCTGCCCTCAGTTCCGTGTGGACGTCATTTTCATCGATATCTACGAGAGTTTCTGCTGGCAGTGAGGTAGCGTCGCTGTCCATTTCAACGGGAATTCAGTCGAGATTGATGTCTCATGGGCTGACATTTAACGTCCCTGCCATTTCCTCAGCGGTTTTAACCAACGCTCCGCAATCTGGAGCCACGATTGTGACTTTTCTAGGGCGTAGTTTCGGTTTAGTTGATGCCTCTAATCGCATTTTGGTGGGCTCAACTGTTTGCGAATCAAGCTTGTGGAATTCAGAATCCGCTTTTCGATGCAAACTCTCTTCTGTCAAACGGAGATTCGATGCTATCTCGGTAATGTACTCGGAGGGCCTTCAAGTTCTCCGATCCAAAACATTGACAACTGCTCTGTCTTTCAATGCACCTGTTGTGACACACATGAGCAATTCGAGTTCTTCAAATGCCCCTGCAACTGGATCCTCTGAGACGTTCGTCACTGGACAATCGTTGAGCCACGCATCTGCCAGAGTAAATTTCGGATTTTCGACGTGTGAAGTTTCAATTTGGTTCTCAGTCAGCGCAATCAGATGTAAGTCATCTGCAGGCAGCGCCTTGAGTCATGCCATTCAAGTGTCTATCGATGGTGTCAAAGGTAGCGTCTCTCAGGCATTTTCGTATAACAATCCATCAATATCCGGGATAGTTTCGAAGAATGTGGCGTCTACTGGGAGCATGTTGGTTACAATTTTCGGGCATCATATGCCCTTATCTGCAGCTTCTGTTACTGTCAGAGTCGGTTCATCGCATGTATTGCAGACCCTTTGGATCAGCAGTAGCGCAGTTCGCAGTCTTGCTGGAGCTGTTGTTGCCAGAATGATGAATGTTGCGGTTTCTGCGGCTTCAGTTGGTTTTCTTTCATCGGCCTTCTCAACCAATAACCCTGTTGTAAGTTCAATATCAGCAGGGTCAATTCCCATGACCGGTTCCGCGATGTCCATTGTTTACGGACGCATGTTTGGTCCTTCAGATTCGTCTTCTGCCTCCAGTTTGGGCAACTCTATCGTGATGAACTCAAGGTGGAACTCAGATTCCGCTCTGTCATCCAAAGTAATATCTTCAGTCGGAATCTCTCAGTCAGTTGCCGTTACGTCTTTTGGTAGCAAAGGATCGGCTTCTAGAATGATTTCTTTCAGCGCCCCCGTAGTCACTTCAATAATGAGCGGCATTTCTCCCAGCTCTGGTTCTGTGCAATGCAGCCTCGTAGGCCGTATTTCATCTGAATCGTTTGATTCCTCCGCTGCGTCTCGCGTTTCTCATTCCTCTGCATTTTCAACCAGATGGTTGTCTTCATCATCCATAGTACAGAAGGTTTCTTCTGGCACAGGATTGTCTCTTGCAGTGACCGTGAGCATAACCCAAACGAATGCTTTTTCAAGTGCATTTTCTTTCTGCGTCAGTTCACAAGGCTCATGCGCTGCACCGGTTTCGAGTGTAGTTTTAACGAATTCGCCCTCTTCCGGATCATTGTCTCTTACCATAATGGCGCAATCTTTCGGACTTGCTAACTTTTCGCCGAAGTCACGGTTTGGTTTAACTTCATGCTCAGCTGCATCTTGGACATCTGATTCTAGTATTGCATCGAAATCTCCTCGTGGATCCGGATCTTCACTAAGTGCACGCTCCTCTTTGCATCGGGCCGAAGTCATTGCAATCTTGTCTCAGACGCTGTCGTACAACATTCCTTCTGTTTCATCTCAAAAAATCTTAAATCAGTCATCAACCGGTTCGATGTCGGTATCTCTGCTCGGTGTTTCTTTTGCAACTGCTGCCATCTCTCAGAGCTCACGAATCGGTGGAACTGATGTAAGACCCACCCGTTGGGTGTCTGATTCAACAGTGATTTCCAAAATTGCTTCTGGAGCGTCGTCTCGGCTGCCAATACATGTTACCAGTGGTGCATCTTTCGGTTCATTATCTTCTCACAACTCATTCGACTCTCCTTCCATTTCATCTTTGAGATACAGGGCGTCTAATCCTAGCACCGGAGGTGCTTTGATCTCGATTTTCGGCGCACGATTTGCAATTTTTGATGTTTCTGTTCGAAGCTTGCTCGGCAGCTCTGTTACGAATGCTGCTCTGTGGATTTCCAGTAGTTCATTGCTTTGTAAGTTTTCGTCTGGTAGTGGTCGTCAGTTGCAAGCGGTTGTGTCGGTTGGCGTCTCAAGCAGTAGTCCCTTCCTTTCGATGTCTTACGCGTTGCCCACTGTGAGCTCATCTTCATTTTTGAATGCCGCGAGAACTGGTTCAATCTCATTGTCTGTTGTTGGCTTGAATTTCGGCGTTGCTTCTATGACTCAATGGATGTCCCTTTCCGGATGCTCTTGTCAATCATCGCAGTGGATTTCAGACTCGTCAACGAATTGCAAGGTTTCGTCAGGGTCAATGCGATTGACGTCAACCCTTGTTGTTACCTCTGCATTGTTGAAGTCTTTGTCTGGGGCGAGCGTAGTGCATGACGCGCTTGCACCGATTTTTGTGGCATCAGTTTCTCCCGGGTTTACTGGTTCTGTTTTGCTGAGTGTCGTCGGATCAGGATTTTCCTCCAGCATAGGTTCCGCCAGAGTCTCATTAGGCCACAATCCGATTCCCCTCAGCCTAACCTCTCGGCCTGCAACCGCTTGTGAATATGCTGTTTGGATTTCAGATTCTGCTATTTTGGGGAAGGGCGTCAGAGGATATGGAATTAATCTTCCCGTTCATGTTTCGAATGGAGTACCTCGTGGATCTATTAGTTTTGCCCTTTCTTTCGCAGCACCTCAAGTTCGATTTGTAAATGCTAACGCGACTATTCCGACATCCGGGGCGTGTTCTCTTACTCTATTTGGGTCGAATTTCGGTAGCTTAGACTCATCTTTAAAAACCGTGAGTGGATCAAGCTCGAGTCAAAGCACCATTTGGCGATCTGACTCCGAATTACGCATAAAATTCAGACTTTTCTATGGGTTGTCACAGCCGCTGGTTGTGTCGACTCAAATGCATGTGGCTATTGCTGGAAATTTGCTTTCAGCATCGTCTCCCATTTTGAGTACTGTTCATTTTTCACATCGTGCCACGTCTGGTTCGTTTTCTGTAACTTTGTTTGGCGACGCGTTTGGAAGATTCGATGGTTGCCTTGCTTCCAGAATTGGAGGAACAGCCTGCGAAGCCAGCAGCTGGGTATCTGAATCTAGTGCCGTGGTCAGATTAGCTGCCGGATCATTCAAAGGACGCAGTGCTGTCATATCTGTTCGGAGACAATTCAATTCTCTCTCACAAGTGTTTTCTTTTTCAGAACCTGTTCCTACATTTGTCGTATTTTCTCGATGGTCCGCAAACAGCAATGTTCCTGTCACTGGTGCTCGCTACGTGTTAGCATACGGTCAGAATTTTGGAAGGAACTCCGATTCCCCGCAATTTGGAATTGGAGGCACTCGAGCTGAATATACATCCTGGAATGCCGACACTGCCTTGTCCGTGAAAACTTCTGCTGGAGTGCGCTCGACTCCAATCGCTGTCGTGTCAGCTGCATCCCTCTCTTCGCATCGTTCCTGCCTTATTTCATTTGACAGAGTTACAGTTGTTCAATTGACATCAATCAGTGTTGTTCCATCGTCGGGTTCAGTCATGGTTACAGTGTCTGCTACATCACTTGGACAATTCGGAATGTCTCAACGCGTCAAATTTGTCACTGCGGCATCGGCGTCGGTGTGGGTTTCAGAAAGTTCTATTGTATCAAAAATAGATTCAAGCCGTGGAAGGCACAGCCCCAGTGCAGTTTCAGCATGGTTTCAGGTTCACATCGATTCATTGGTATCATTATCTTTTTCTGTTCCGGAAGTTTCCAGTTCCATTTGTGAAACGAAACCGACATCCGGATCTGTTTCTTTAACACTGTATGGTCAGCACTTTGGTTTATCCCTGGTAGCTCTCACAGGTGTAACAGCCTCAGAGTCATCGACGTGGATCTCTGCAAGCAGCCTGATGTGCAAATTGTCTTCTGGCGTTGGTGTTGGCATTTCAGTCACTGCCTCAGTTGGCAGTCACCTTTCTTCGTCTGGAGTCAGGTTCTCTTATGACCCACACAATTTGTTTATGACGCTCTCAAATTCGTCTCTTCCGACAACTGGATCGACAATATTGCATTTATTGGGTACAAAATTGGGAACATTTAGCTCTTCGCCTTTCGCGAGGTTGGAGTTTACAAGGACAGAAATATCATCGTGGGCGTCGGATTCTCACATAGTTCTCAAAAATTCAGCAGGTGTTTGCAGATCCTGTTTTATAGACGTTGATGTCGTGGGTATCGTAGTTCGACACAACACTTCGTTGTCATTCTCTGCACCGATCGTCAGCGGTCTCCAAGGAGCCAACGCACCAGCATCAGGTGCTATTGGCCACTTTATTCTAGGTCGTGAATTCGGAACCTATATTGGGTCGCCCAAAACAACACTAGGTCTCTCTCAATCAGTTTCCTCACGTTGGTTAGCGGACTCCGCAGTCTTTGCCAAATCTGCGATCAGCATTTCCAATATGATGACGTCTGCCGTTTCGATATTTTTTCAATCGTCGAAAGTTTCCGAAGTGTTTTCTGTTGACTTGCCCCTCATTACATCTTCTACGCCTTTTCAAATGGCTGTTACAGGATCTTCGTCTTTCACTGTGATCGGCACTTCATTCAGCTTATCGACATTCAGTCCCAGAGTCAGAATATCGTTGTCTGTAAGTGAAAGCGAGGGATGGTTGTCTGATTCTTCGATTTTGTGCAAAACAGCAGCGTTAGGAAACACTCTGAATCGATTATTTCATGTGTCTGTATCCCGTCAACATCGCTCATCAACAAGTGCATTTTCCTATCATTTGGCACATGTAAGCGCTGCCGACCATAATTCCAGCCCCTTGACTGGGGCTGAATTGATAACTTTGTTTGGGAGCAAATTTCCTCTGCATGATATGTCCTTGAATGTTTTATTGCGACACACCTCGATGCGCTCTTCTTTCTGGATCTCGTCAAGTGCGATAATTGGCAAATCTCCCGCCGGATCTGGGGGCGCTTTGAATGTTGTAGTTTCTGCCCAATCCGGAATATCTTTTGGTTTCAATCTGGTCAGTTTCAACGTTCCTGTAGTTACTGCTCTTTGGCCACCCAATCGACCCATAGTATCTTCGCAGTCGATCACTCTTCTTGGAAGAAACTTTGGTATCAGAAAGACAGCTCCCAACGTGATCATCGGCTCCTCTCGGTGCTCACCAGTATCATACTTTTCGGATTCGTCGATTGCTTGCTCTGCATTGTTTGGTGCTGGTTACATTCACTCGGTTGAAGTTGAGCTTGATGGTTTAACAGGAATTTCGAACGGACTATTTTCCTATGATGGTCCGAGAGTTACTTCTGTGCAACCTGCAAATGCGCCAACCACTGGAGGTCACATGTTGTTTGTTTCTGGCAGCAATTTCGGTGTGACTGCATATGATATCAAAGTATACATAGGCCAATCTGAATGTTTGTCCTCCGTTTTCATGGGTGACACAATTGTATCGTGCATTCTGCCTCCCGGTGTCGATGTTGCTCAAGATGTCGTGGTCAGACTCCAAGGTCTCAATAACACGTATCCTCGTGCATTCTCGTACAATAGTCCTGTTATCAGCAGTGTAGCTCCTTTGTTTGGGCCTACTTTTGGAGGGCTTGCAGTCACCATGTTTGGCTACAATTTGGGAACATTCAACAACAGCAATTTTAGCTCAAGAATCGGAATGAGCGATTGTTTATCATCTGAATGGTCTTCAGACAGCCACATGGTTTGCCTTTCACCCCCAGGTGTCGGTATGCAACTGAGTTCTACGGTCAATCTTCTGGGACGCGCCTCTGTCCTCACACTAGCTTTTTCTTACACCAGGCCGATCATTAGCAATGTTTCGGCGTCAATTCCTTTGTCCACAGGAAGTACTTCTGCAATAATTTTAGGTCAAATGGCCGGATTCGGTTTTGATCAGTCTCCGCGCGCGTCCCTAACTAGTACAGCATGTGCCGCAACATCTTGGGTTGCTGATTCAGCCACTGTTTGTAGAGTTGCACATGGATTTTCTAGATTGCATTTGACTAGGGTTTCCGTCGGCACCCAACATGGCTCTGTCACAAATGCAATCACTTTTGATTCTCCGAGCATTTTGAACGTGACTGGCGTAGCATTTGGCCCAACTACTGGACAATTTCAGGTTTCGTTGACTGGCAGGTCATTTGCATCTCGCGGGATGTCACCCAGTTGCCGCTTTGTGACATATTGCTCTGCCACGGTCTGGATATCTGATTCGTCATTGTACACTCGTTTAGCGCAAGGTTCGGGGGCCTCTATTTTCACGACCGCTTCAGTTGGAGTTTTGGCTAGTGCTGTGTTTTCGTCGGCGATTTCATTCAATGCGCCCGCTCCGGCTGTGATCGCTGTTGGATCCGGCGTCCCTTCCAGCGGCAGTTCAACTTTCAGTATTGTCGGCTCCAACTTCGCTAACAGTGAAAGCAGCGTTAAGATCAAGTTGTCGGTATCATCCATGCCGGTTACTTGCTGGAGAAGCGACTCCGAAACTTCTGTCAAAGTGACTGCAGGTGCTGCAGCTTCACTCAATTTAGTGATAACTGTGCGACGTCAAATTGGTTCAGTCTCTCAAAGAATTTCTTTTGATGCCCCAATGTTGTCCAGTATTAGCAGCACAAATTCTCCGGTGACAGGATCCGTTGTTGTCACGGTTTTGGGAGGCAACTTGGGAACTGTATCTCGTTCATCTCAAGCTAGGTTATTTGGAAGTGCTTCCCGCAGTTCTGTTTGGACTTCGGATTCAGTTCTGAGTGCTCGGCTTCATGTTATGGCAGCTAGAACCTCTCTACTCTTTGTTGTTACAACAGCAAGAGTTGCCGGGTCGGGGGTTTCAAGTTTTCTTTCATTCAACGCTCCCATGCTTGCTCGTGTAAACATTTCCAACATTCCGACAACAGGTGCCAGATTCGTTTCATTGACTGGAATGTTTGGGACTGTATCTGGATCCGGCGTAATCACAGTGGCCTCCAAGACATGCGAGATGAGCAGGTGGGTATCAACCTCTACTGCAGCATGCAAGACGCCTTCTCTCGCCGTTTCAGGTGCCAGCGTTGCAGTCAGTTTCATGCACAGGACTGGTTCGTTAACTCTTGCGAGCACCTATGATGGACCTGCTGTATCTTCGAGCTCATTGATGAATCACCCCGTTGTGGCAACATCAGTTTTGACGATTGTCGGCAGAAGATTTGGAACCGAAGACACCACTCCTCTTACAAGCATCGGAACATTACCCTGCGACGTTTCACGTTGGGTAGCAGATTCATCCATTGTATGCACGCGTTCCATGAGTTTTTCGGATGAGCGTTGGATAGCGGTGAATTCCAACCTTCAAGTCTCAACGCTGACAAATGCTTTCTCATTTGCTAAACCAATCGTTTCCAACACATCTTTTGCCAACATTCCTGCTACTGGCTTGACGGTAATTGCTATCAATGGAATGCACTTCGGGATTCGATCCTATTCTCAGAAATTGCTGGTCGCATCTAGCACTTGCGTATCTACCACATGGAGCAGCGACTCTCGTGTAGCATGCAAAACGGCGTCTGGTACGGGAGCGTCTTTGACTGCAACGATATCTGTCTTCAGTCTCGTCGGATCGGTAATTTTTACTATTTCATTCAACTCACCTAACATTTTATTCGCTCATAATGCAACGCTGCCCGTCAGTGGTTCTTCAATAGTTCCTATTTTTGCGAGAAGCTTTGGCGTGGTTGGGACTTCAGTGCGTGTTTTGATTGGAATTTCTGTTGGAAGGGAGTCTTTGTGGTCATCTGACAGCGCTATGTCTTGTAAATCTGTCAGCGGTGTTGGTGTGCTTCTCGGTGTCCAAGCAACGGTTTCGCGCCGTTTTGGATCGACATCATTAGTTGCAAGCTATTCCGCGCCTGCTTTGTCGATGGCGACACCGAATTCTGTTCCATTGACAGGCTCTTCTCATGTCATCGTTTCTGGATGTAATCTAGGGCAAATGTCGCCAAGCGGACCGGTTCGAATTGGGCTCTCGTCATCTTTGTTCTCACAATGGTTAGCTGATTCTTCTGTCCGATGCCGAGCATCTGCAGGAACTGGCGTCACTTCATATTTGATTGTGACTATTGGGCGCACTTTGAGCGTAACATTTTCACAATCTGTTTCTTTTGCGAACCCCACGATTTCCTCAGCTACAATGTCGAATTCGGCCGTATCTGGTGCGATTGTTGTCTCCATCTTTGGAAAACACAACTCGAACTTTGATCGCACTCTGGTCAGCAGAGTCGGCTTAACCTCATGTACTTCATCACTGTGGAGTTCATCAAGTAGTGTCACTTTGAAGTTGGCCTCTGGTTTTTATTTTCGAGCAGCTCTGGAAATGTCGATAGATCTTCGCATTGGCTCTGTATCCGATATGTTTTCTTATGATGTTGCTGCTTTGAGTACACTGTCCAGAACCAACGTTCCATCGTCTGGTTCAGTTGTCTTTTCTCTCTTTGGCGTAAGTTTCGGCCCCAGTTCACCATCTATGCGTGCCCGTATTAGTTTGAGCGTTCAAGAGTCCACCTCATGGCACAGCGATTCCTCTTTTGTATGCCGATCGACCTCCGGCTCTTCTGCATCGGCGTCTGTCGTTGTATCCAGCTCGGGCTCTTTTGGTTCCATATCCGAGTCCTTGAGTTACTCGACCCCATTAGTTTTATCTATTTCTTCAGCGTCGGTTGCGTCAGGAAGCTCTGTGATCTTTGTTAAAACTGCGCAGCTTGGTATGGTCGATTTCTCGCAGAAAATAACTCTTGGTAGCACTGCCTGCCAACGGTCTTTTTGGTATTCTGATTCATGGATTGTTTGCAAGAGCCCTGCCGGCTCTTCAACACATTTGCATGTCCGTGTTAGCACCTCCAAGCTTCATGGGTCTGCAATTGCAGCGTTTTCGTATCTTCCATCAATCGTATCATCAGCGTTTGAAACAAATTCTCCTCGCTCAGGTGCAGTGTCGCTGACTGCAATCGGATTGTCATTTGGATCTGCATCATATTCTCAAGCACTTGCCATGGCATCCTCTTCAATGGTGTCATCGATGTGGATGTCAGCGTCCGCTATTTATGGAAAATCCGCCTCCGGCACTGGTAATCGTTTGTTTTTGAAGGTTAGCTTGGCGACGAAACCAAGTTTCGTTTCTTCTGCGATATCATATGACGCATTAGCTCCAACAATGGTCGATCGTTTGCTGCCTTCCACTGGTCGTGTGGTTGTTGCAGTTTCAGGATTGGGATTTGGTCAAACGAGTTCGAGTCATGGAGTCCGAATGGGGCTGTCGGCCTCAAAATCCAGCATTTGGTCATCAGATTCAAGTGTTCATTCATTGCATTCGCGTGGTGCTGCAAGATTACTCTCGCTTATTGTGTCTGCATTTGGCACAGGATCATCCTCGCACACTCTCTCATATGAAGCTCCATCTTTGTCTTCCGCCACTTCCAATTTACCTTCTTCTGGATCTGTGTTCGTGAGCATATTCGGATTGTCATTTTCTGTTGGCAGTTCTGCCGGTGTGAAAGTGGGCGCTTGTGCTGTCTCTGTTTACCGCTGGTTTTCAGACTCCTCTATGAACATCAAATGTGTGCCGGGAACCTCATCGAGACTCTCTGTGGTTGTTTCCATTGTGAATCAATTAGGCGTCATTCACGATGCGCTGTCTTTTGACAAGCCCGCACCTTCCAAACTTAATTCGACCCTTCCTGCAAGCGGATCATTTCTCGTTTGGGTTCTGGCCTCCAACATGGGTAAAGGAGCAATGTCGATCTCTGTGCGTTTAAAGATGACCGCAGTTGAGTCGACTGTCTGGTTTTCAGACTCTGCATTTGCTGCAAGGTCATGTGTGGGCTTGGGTAAAGACTCTGGTTTGTTTGCATCCGTTCATGTGCAAACAGGCTCTGTAACTTCACTAGTGACTTACATCCATCCGTCAGTTAAAGTTGTCCATGCCAGTGTTGTTCCGTCCAGTGGATCATCGTCATTATCTTTAATTGGGTCTTCTTTTGGAATTTTCGAAAGCTCTGAGTCATTTGCCCGAGTAGGTTTTTCCAGCACCGAGTCCTCTCTTTGGATTGCGTCATCTTGCCTGACTTCCAAATTAGCCTCAACTTATGGTTCTGCTTTGCCCGTGGAGTTGACTGTTGCTCAACTTCGGTCTCAAACTACATTTGCTGTGAGCTTTTCTTCGGTCAGCGTTTCTTCCGTTACAGCTTCGTATAATCCTACTTCGGGATCGATTTCAATGACATTATTTGGTCGCAAGTTTGCTCTGTTCGACGTTTCGGCTTTGACATCGCGGCTGGGAAGTTCGTCGTCTGTGCAAAGTTCTTGGCAAAGTGATTCCGCTTTGGTTTCAAAGGTTGCGGTGAATTTGTTGGTGTCAGAATCAGTCTATGTATCATTTGGTAGTCAAACATCGTTGATTGCTACAAATGTCTCATTCTCTGCTGCCCAACTTTCCTCGATAAAAGTTCAATCGGTGGTTGCAGCTAGTGGTACATTCAGTATTACGGTGGCTGGATCAATGTTCGGATCTTATCGAGCATCACCTCAAGTCGCTGTTGGCACTTCTTCATGCGAAGCATCGTCTTGGGTCTCTGACTCTTCCACCATATGCAAAGTGTCCCGGGGCCTCAATGTTGCTTTTTCTTGTTCTTTTTCATTGAGCAAAGTCTCCATTGGAACTTTGTCCAATGCTGTCAGTTATTCAAGAATTTTCATTTCAAGCATCAAGTCAGCTTTGCTGCCGTCTTCCGGAGCACACATTGTCTCGATTATTGGGTATTCAATGGGAGTTTCGGGCTTTTCTTTGAAGGCTAGAGTTCTTGCCAGCGCTGGCGAAGTTAGCAATTGGATATCGGATTCAAGTATTGCTGTCAAATCAAGTCGCAATGTTGCCGATGTCTACTCGGTTCAAGCGTCCTCTTGCAGACATGTTTCGACGCTATTCACTCGAAGTTTGACGCATGATACTCCTTTGTTGTCTGCAGTTGGTATTACAAATGTCCCTTCTACTGGTTCCACGTCCATTACCGCAATTGGATCCAATTTTGGCGGTTATCAGCACTCACTGTCTTTAGCAAAATTGAGATTCGGTGCCTCTGCTTCGAGTGTTTTTTCATGGGTAGCTGATTCTTGCATTCTTGGGAAAGTCGCTGCCTCTGCCGTTATGAGAAATTCACTCAGTGCCGTTGTCTCAGTGCGATCTGCATGGTCATCTTGCTCGTTTTTGCTCTCATATGATCGACCCAATTCTGCCAATGTTGTGGCAGTGAATGCTTCTGCAGGCTTAGCTACTTCCGGATCTGTATTCATAACCGTTTCTGGTGGTGCAGGATTTTCCTTGTATAATCCCTCTGCCAGGGTTTCTATGAGTGGCACGTCCTGTCGGTCTTCGCATTGGACTTCTGAGTCAGCTATTAGATGCAGAGTTGTTCATGGGGGCTTAGCCAATTCCTCTTTCATAATATCTGTTGGCGTTCAAACGTCTCATAACTCGGCGATGTTCGCTATTTTTCCGTTTCTGACGGTGGCATCTTTGATACAGCGTAGTTCTCCGACCTCAGGTTCAGTTTTGGTAACTTCTTTTGGCTCCAATGTTGGGCAGTTTTCCCGGTCATCATCTGTCAGAATTGGATTCTCAGCATCTTCGCGCGCGTTGTGGACATCTGATTCCTCTATTGTATCTAAATCATGCCATGGAATTTTTATATCGATGACGCTGGTGAGCTCTTCTAATTTGAAAACTGCGACATTGTCGCGATCATTTTCGTATACGTCGCCAGACACGTTGATTCTCGCTATCGCCAACGTAGCATCTACCGGGTCAAGTCCTGTTGTAATCGCCACCAATGGTCTGGGAATCGTTGATGCGTCTGCAACATCCAGGAATGGCATATCTGCATGCGAGAACTCCGTCTGGCTTGCTGAAAGTTCCATTGTTTGCAGAGTTTCTCGTGGCAATACAATTTCATCCAGCGTTGTGGTTTCTATTGCAGTATCATCCATTCGCACGAGTTCTGCATTGACCTTTGATGCCGTAATGCATTCAATCATACATGGTACAGCAAACATTGCAACGAGTGGGGCTATGTCCGTCACTCTCTCTGGCAGAAATTTTGGATTGCAATCAGGCAGCGTACGCTGCGTGTTAGGATTTTCTGGACAAGAATCTAGTTCTTGGTTTTCCGCCAGTTCCATTGCGCCAAAGGTCCCTCGAGGCTCTAACTTCAAGGTTTCAACGATGGTCAGTGCTCATGTGAGATCTTCGAGATTGACGACATCGTTTACGTTCGATATTGGTGTTTCTCAACAAGTCATGACTACAAATTTCCCATCCACTGGAGCAAGCTTGTCCACAATTCTGGGTTTGGGTTTCAATTCTGTATCTTCTCTTTCGCACAGAATTCGAATTTTTGAAAGTGCGGCGTCTCGAACTTTTTGGCACAGCGACTCTTCTGTGTTGTTTAAAAGTGTCAGAGGAAGCGCATCTTATATTGCCATGTTTGTCAGCGCTACGCTTCGAGTGAGCGCCATTACTAATGTTTGTTCCTACAACAGTCCTTTTGTTTCGAACCTTACGATATCCAGTTTGGTCTCTTCCTCTGGTAGCACCAGTATCTCGGTATTTGGCAAATTCTTTGGCAACGGTGCTTCTTCCAAGCAAAGGCTGGAAGGATCAGCCTCCGAAAGATCAACGTGGATATCGGACAGTTCTCTTGCATTCAGAGTTGCGTCAGGATTTGGTCGTGTCTCCAACGTTCTTGTCAGCGCATCCGTTGGTGTTGGATTGGGATCATTTAATACCACAATTGTTGTGACGGGTTTCGTATCCTCAACTTCGGTTACCAATATGCCATCGAGTGCTAGCGCCAGTATTACTGTCATTGGGGCAAGTTTTTCTTCCTCGAGATTGTCGCATTCAGTACGAATGGGAGTTACAGCAGTTGCTGCTTCTTTTTGGCGCTCAAGCAGTGCAGTGCTGGGGAAAGTTGCATCTGGACATGGTTTCTCGCCAAACACCATTTTGTCGGTTGCAGTTCTCACAAGGTCGATTAGCTTGAGGTTTTCTTGGAACTCGCCGTTGGTTGTCACTGCAGTGCATTCGGCGGTGGCTCTTTCAGGCTCGATCTCTGCCGTAGTGATTGGTCAAAGTTTCTCCTCTAGTGGTTCTTCAAACTCCGCTAGAGTTGGGCGTTCTGCTTGTTTAATAAGTTCATGGTCATCAGAAAGTTCGCTCGTTTGCAAAGTAGCTGCGAATTTAATTTTGCCATCAAGATCAGTCTCCATCTCTGTTGTATCCTTGCATTCATCAGACGTTCAAGTGACTCATGTACATCCTGTCGTTTCGGCAGTGAATGCCTTGAACAAACCTGTCACCGGTTCCGTTTCCGTATCGTTATTTGGAAGTCATTTTGCCACTTATGATATCTCTTCTGGGGTCCGAGTAGGCTTCAGCGCTGCTCTGTTGTCTAGGTGGGTTTCAGACAGTTGCATTTATATGAGACTTTCCCCTGTTCACGGAGTGCAAGTTCATGTCACCGCGAGTATCTCTCGATCCAGAGGTGTGTCCCAGCTATTCTGGAATTCGGATATACCGATCATGTCGATGCTATCACCGACAAACTCGCCGCTTACTGGAAGCGTCACTATTTCTCTGTTCGGCTCATCTTTTGCAGAAGTAGGTTACTCAGCCAGCTTGAAAATGACTGGCAGTTCCTGTGAATCGTCAATATGGATATCGAGCTCGGCAATGATGTGCAAAGTAATATCGGGTTTCGGAGACCCGGTGCTTTCGCTATCTGTTGAAAGGAGGCATGCTTCTATTTCCTCTGTATTCTCTTTTGATCAGCATTCTATGCTTGCCTTGATTTCGGGCAATGGACCGGCTACAGGAAGAGTATCCATTACTGTAGTCGGTGTTAACTTTGGCAAATTTGAGTCGAGTGTTACAGCGAAATTAGGTCCGCACGTATCGCTCGGTCCCACTGCGTTTTTGATGAGCTCTTGGACATCAGATTCATCGGTTCGATTGTTGACTCCGGGTGGGGCAGGAGCAAATTTAAGTGTCACAATTGATGTCAACACACGATCGACTGTTGCAGTCATGTACTCTTATGACCTCCCTGTCGTGCGCGAGCTCGCCATTCGGTCTTGCAGTACACTGGGAAGTTGCCTTATGTTCGTGAAAGGCTTGAATTTTGCCTCTGCAAATGAAATTGTATCCGTATCTATGGGCCCCAGCACTGTCTCGTCAATTGGATATACCAGCTGTGAATCGGTCGTAGTGTACAACGACAAGCTTTTGTCGTGCCTAGTTCCTGGAGGTGTTGGAAAACTCATTTCTGTCTCAGTTACAGTGAATTCTCAAGATTCTGTTCTAACTCGTACATTTAGCTATCTGCAACCTGTTGTGTTTTCGGCTGCTTCAAACGCGCCGGTCACAGGATCGATTTTGATAACTTCAGTAGGATCATACTTTGGATATTCTTCGCACTTGAACGAACGTGTTGTCGCCTTCGGTGCCACAGCAACATCAAAAGTGACTTGGATTTCAGACTCATGCGTCGTTGCCAGGCCATCCTATGGATCAAGTGCAAAGCGATCTGTCCTGTTGACCGTTTGGTGGCAAGTTGGCTCGATTTCTCTGGCTTTTTCAGCCGATGCTCCAACTGTCAAAAATTGCGCTCCGGCAAAAGAGGTCCAGTCGACAGGCTCATCCATTATCAGTGTGATAGGATCGAATTATGGCACTTCAATGTTATCTCCGACCATTTCTGTTATGACATCACTTTGTGAAAACTCGTTGTGGATGTCTTCCAGCAGTGTCCTCTGTAAGATACATTCAGGATCCGCATCGGGTCTCGCTATTGCAGTCAGTGTTGCTATACAATTTTCTTCAACAACGCTTCTTTTGTCGTACTCCGTTCCTGTTGTGAATAATTCAGTTGCTATAGCTGTTCCGTCGTCTGGATCTGTGCACATCAGAGTTTTCGGGAACGATTTTGCAATTGGCTCCATTTCGCCCATCCTTCGATTTGGTGACAGCTCATGCTTGGCATCAACCTGGTTTGCAGACAGCAGTGTGGTATCTAAAGTCCGTTCAGGAGCGGGTTCAAATCTGGCCTTGATGGTCACAGTTACGCGGCAAAAGTCGCCCTTTTATGTTGGCCAATCTTACGAATCACCAAAAGTTGTTGAGATGTTGTCATTTGGAGCTGCAGTGTCAGGATCAATGTCAATTACAGTCGCTGCAAATCATTTGTCTTTTGCTGGTCGATCTCAGCAAGTTTCGGTTGGTGGGACGCCGTGTGCGTCATCGAACTGGGTGTCATCCTCTTGTATTCGAAGCAAAATTTTACCTGGAGTTGGTTTGACTCGTATTGTTTCTGTGTCTTCATCTTCTCAGTCCAGTTCTCATTCGACCCTATTAAGCTACGACAAACCGTTGCCGCTGGAAGGGCTGTTCATTTCAACAATTCCAGCCACCGGCGACTTTCTAGTTACCATAAGAGGTGCAAAGTTTTCACATCAATCTGCAGGGCCCTTAAGCACCAATGCTCTTTCACACGCTGCTGTGAAGGCAGGTTCGACTGCCTGCATGCAATCTGCCTGGAAGTCGGACAGCTCCACCATTTGTCGGGTTGCTCCAGGTGTCGGAATCAATCTTTCAGCACATGTTTCAATTTTTATGCAAACTGGTTACATGTCTAAATCGATATCGTATTTGAGTGCATCAATCAGTGGTGCAGAGGTGCAGCAGTTGCCTGCTTCTGGTGCTGTATCCATTACAATTCACGGGGCTGGTTTTGGCAATCGCCATACATCATCGATGACCAAGTTACGAACGAGCAGTGCGCAGATGTCAATATGGATTTCAGATTCTTCGGCTTTGTGCAAGGTTCATAGCATTGCGGGTGCATCCATATCTATCCGTGCTAGTGTTGGCAACAGCGCTGGCTCTATTCTGTCGAATTTTTTATCAGTCACCGTTCCAGCAATATCAGCACTGACAGTCACGAATCTTGCCAAGTCGGGATCGTTGTCGATAACAATAATTGGATCATCATTTAGTGTCCACGGCACCACAATTGCCTCAAGGTTTCACAGATCGAGCTCATTGAGCTCAGAATGGCGATCAGATTCGACCTTGAAGTCCAAGGCTCCTGTGGGGTTTGAAGGAAAGTTGCGAGTGTATGCATCAGTAGCCCTTCAAAAATCCGCATCTATTAATTGGGCTTCATACGACATACTTTTGGCTCTTTCGAGTAATGTCTTAGTTGTCCCTTCGTCAGGAAGTTCATTGGTCACGCTCTTCGGCAAACTGTTTGGCTCTGCGTCATTTTCACAGAAGATCAGTATTGAGTCATCAGCCGGTCAATTCCATGTTTGGGTTTCTGAATCTTCCATAGTTTCCAAAGCAAGCTCTGGTTTTGGGCGCAGCTTGTCATTGCTTGTTTCCTTAGAATCAAGCTCATTTGTCTCAAATGCAATTTCATTTACTGCGCCTGCACCAGCCACTCTACCATCCTTCGTGCCCCCTGTTTCTGGATCTGTCAGTAACGTCATTGCTGGTTCAAAATTTGCAAGCGCTGCAATTTCACAAAGAAGCTCTTTAAGAGGAACCTCTTCATTGGCTACCTTCTGGGTTAGTGATTCTGTCCTCTCACAGAAAATCCCGTCTGGTGCATCCAGGTCCTTACCTGTCGTGGCGAGTGTATCTGGACTGTTTGGATTTATTTCATCCGGTCTTACATTCAGTTCACCACTTTTATCCTCACATGTGGTGTCAAAGATGGCTACAACAGGTCTTCAATCAGTCGCTATATTTGGCTTGAATCTGGGTCGTAGCAATTGGTCTCCCGTCTCTTTAATTGGTCCCTCTACATCCGAAATGTCGAGTTGGCTATCCGATAGTTCAACAACCTTGAGAGCCTCTGCTGGCTCCGGAGGTTGTTTGTCGGTTGGAATTAGTGTTGCCTTACTGAAAACATCTTTGACAGTCAATTGCACAGTCAGTTATATGAAGCCAACTTCCTTTTCTGTTTCGCTTGCTACTGTTCCTACAACAGGAGGCAGCATTGTGGCAGTGTTGGGTCAAGGTTTCGCTAGCCCATCTTCATCTGCGAGGATCAATTTTTCATCATGTTCAAGTTCCTTGTGGAGAGCCGATTCTGTGTTGTCTTGCAAGGTTACTGCTGGCTCTGGAACAAATCTTGGGTTGTCGGTTTCTTCTACCAAGCTGCAATCATCTGCTACATCAGTTTTGACCTACTCTCAAGCAATTCTGTCAAGCATCAGTTCTTCCAACGCCCCATCGTCTGGTTCCGTGTCGATAACAATCTCTGGCCGCATGTTTGCTCCAGCAGGATCTTCTACTGCGATCAGATTGGTGAATGCTGCAAACACAAAATCTTCGACAACTTCTCAATCGTCAACATGGAAATCAGATTCATCCCTGGTTGGCAAATTATGTTTTGGTTACGGCAAAAACTCTTTTATTGTGTCGTCGGATAAGCAAGCAAGCATTTTCGTGTTCCCTGCGCCAGCATTGCTCACTTGGGATACTGTCATTATTGAACGTCTAATTAATGCGACCGTTCCATCAACTGGGGCTGTGCATTTGCGAACTGTGGGAGCTGGTCTGGGCCCACGATCAATAACCAATGCAGTCGCTATAGGTTATACATCTGCTCAGAGCCATGTATGGAGCTCAGACTCTGTTCTCACGGTCAAAGTTTCTCATGGTCTCTCGAATAGAGTAGCAGCTACAGTATCGGTCTTCAGCTCATTTGTTGTCGGCTCTCTCTCGAACGCTTTGTCTTTTGGATTGCCTCATATATCAGCTGTCAATCCCGCGATTGTTCCAAAAAGTGGATCTGTGTTAGCCACTGTTCATGGTCGTGGTCTTGGAATTGCAGGCCACACTCCTTTGATCACAATAAGATCAACAAATAGTTTGTCCTCTTTGTGGAAATCTGACAGTTCTATTGTTGTCAAAGTTTCAGGCGCTTCTGCTATGGTTGTTGCGATAATATCATCAGCAGTTCGACAAACGTCTTCTCTGTCATCTGCAATATCTTTCGATGTGCACCATCTATTGATGGTTGCACAAAATTCCTCTACCACTGGGGCTGTCTCTATGAGCATCATTGGACGAGCATTTGGCTCATGGGATTTCACTTCTTCATCTATTCGTCACGAAACATCATCTGCGATGGTCTCAGTTTGGACGTCGTCATCTTTTGTTCTCTGTAAACTTTCATCAGGTGCTGGTCGCAACTTGGGTGTTATTGCATCTGTAGGACGCTTCGTATCTTTCTTGACCAAAGCATTGTCCTACTATGCTTCTGTTGTGTCTTCGGGATCTCCGTTGAACTTGGCAACAACATCATCAGTTTGTGTGACCATTTTTGGATCTTCGTTTGGAATTACTGCCATGTCTTCACGAATCCGAATTTCAGGCACAGTATCTGGAAGCGAATTATGGGTATCGGACTCTAGCATTGTCAGCAAAGTAAGTCATAGTGGCTTCAGTGGACTCCATCAAACTGTGGTAGTATCGATTGCTGATCAATTCGGATCCCTTGATGGATTTGGTTTGTCATTCGATAGACCCTCCTTAACATCTTGTCACGGAATGTGCAATGTTGCTGCCAGCGGCGGATCGACCCTGACAATCGTTGGGTTTGCATTCGGAGAGGCCTTCTTTTCGCCCAAAGCTGCGTTATCATCTTCACAAACCGAGGCAATGCTATGGACGTCGAGTTCTTCCTTGTCACTGAAGATTTCTCGCGGTTTGCTTGTTGCTGCAAGAGATTCTATTGTTTCAATTGAATCCCGTCATGGAAGTGTTTCGAAAGCGCTTTCTTTCAATGTCCCATCACTATCTTCGATTGATGCACATTTGGTTGCAGCAACAGGATGCAGTTCTGTCACCGCAATTGGCGCCAACATGGGCTCCTTTAGCGTCAGCATGAAACTCGTTTTGGGTCGCAGTGTTTCTTCAGTTTCAACATGGGTATCGGATTCAAGCTTCAGCGGCAAAGTTGCACAAGGTGCCGGTCGTTCGTTGGAAGCTGTGGTGTCTTGTGCTGTAGACAATGAAAGATCAAAGATGACAATGGCTGTTTCATTTGATTCTCCGATCATATCGTCATTGAATTCCAATGCTCCTAAATCTGGATCTACCTCTTTAACACTAACTGGAAGAAACTTTGCCGTTTTTGGAGTATCTAGCAATTCTCGAGTCCATGGCAGTACTCCACAGGGCAGTAGATGGATTTCAGAATCGTGCATTGTTGTCAAAGTTTCATCTGGTCTTCATGCTGTTGTCGTGATTGCTTCTGTTTTGCAAACAACTGCATCATCGTCGATTTTTTTCACCTACAATGGTGCATCGCTGTCATCCTGTTCGCCCACAAATATTCCTACTTCTGGTTCTTTTTCTATCAGCATAGTTGGCATGTCGTTTGCAACTACAGACATCAGTCGTATTTTGCTACGTTTCTCAAAGACCTCATCGGAAACTGTTCGTTGGATGTCCGACTCAGCAATTGTTTCAAAGTTTCCCAACGGAATTCGCGATTTTTTGACCGTGAAATTGAGCATCAATGTCATCATGAACTCAATGACCGGTTTTTTCAGCCACGATTCACCGACCGCATTGAATTTTCTCTCCAAGCACGCGCCATCTTCCGGAGCGCACTATGCTTGGATATATGGCTTTGGATTGGGACACGCCAGCTATTCTCAAAAGGCGGTTATTGGCGGATCTTCCTGCCAGTCCACGACATGGGAATCGGACTCCTCGCTGTTGTGCAAAATCATTGCTGGTTCAGAGAGACCCCGAGCAGGAGCTGTTGTCGTGTCATCGGGTGGTTTAGCATCTAGGCCCCTCAATACCACCGTTTCGTTCAGTATTCACCAATTGATTTCGCATTCTTCTTCTCAAATTGAATCAACCGGCTCGCAGTCCCTGACAATCGCTGGTGTTGGGTTTGGAATCTACAGTGTGACATCAAATTTTCAGATGGTGTGGTCAGCTGTTGAAGCGACCTTGTGGGTGAGCGATTCATCGACTATATTGAAGGCAGTTTCGTTGAGTTCTAGCTCTGTCAGTGTCACCTTGAGTATTTATCATAGAGTTGCCTCCTCGAATTTCAGCTTGCCTGTGAAACTAGCGACAATTTCTGGAGTCTGGGTAGCAAATGTGCCTTCATCTGCATCTGTAGTTCTTTATGTCGTTGGTGCGCTCTTTGGAGGTGCTGCAAGCCCAACTCTTGTTTTCGGTTCATCCGCTTGCGAATCAACGGTATGGTTGTCGTCATCCGATTTACGTTGCCGTATTGCAACAGGAACAGCTGGTCGCCTCCAGTTAGCTGTATCTGTGACATCTCGACCAGCGAGCATCTTATCTCAAGCTTGGACTTTCAATTCTCCTGTACCACAACACGTCTACGACTTTCATCAAAATGCATCGAAATATTCTCCTGATTCGGGTTCAATCATGCTTTTTGTTAGCGGGTCTGAGTTTTCGGCATTTGATGCATCAATTTCCTCTCGCTTTGGCAGAACTCGAGCAGAGTCGACCGTTTGGATATCGATGTCGTCACTGGATTTGAAGACCTGTGACAGCACGAGAGTCTCCCTTGTTGCTGTGACCGTTGGTGTTCAACACCGCTTAAGCAGCTTCAATTTGTCTGTCCCGCAACCATCCATTTCGTCTGTTCGAGCTACTAATCAACCTACCACCGGATGTGCTCTCTTTACTCTTTTTGGTTCAAGTTTCGGTACATTACTTTCAAGTGCTTCATCTCGTCTGGTTCAAAGCTCCTCGCAATTTTCTCTGTGGTTATCATCCTCAAGTTTACTTGTGAAAACCCCTGCAATCCATCAAGCATCTAGCCTTGTTGCATCTGTTGACGGCCTAAGAGGTCTTCATTTATCGTTGGCCCTGTCTTATAACTCGCCAATAGTGCAAAATTCAAATGGACTTTTTGGTCCAACGACAGGAGGCACTATTGTTGTTATTCAGACAAGCCACAATGGTGCCGTCGGCATGTCTGGCGGTGTTCGATTTGGTTTAACTTCTGCTGAGTCCTCCAGATGGAATGCAGAGAGCTCCGTGACTGCCAAATTAGAACGTGGTCGTGGAGTGCTGGTACAAGTCGTTGTGTCATTCGGCATCCGAGCAGGCAGCGTTACGCAAGCGTTCTCTTTTTCTGCTGTGTCGATATCTTCGTTTTCTTCAGTCAATCTTCCAGCCACTGGATCGGCATTTGCAACCGTGTTTGGACGGCAAATGTCTTCCGAAGAATCTTCACCCAAGGCATCCGCAGGAGGAACTGTCGCTCAGATGACTGAGTGGAAAGCGTCCTCTGCGTTGCGTTTGAAAACGTCTGATGGCCTCGTCTCTAGAACTGGTGTGGTGATCTCCATTGACAGGCGTTCTGCTTTCCTTTCAGGAACTCTGTCATATGCATCGCCAACTGTCTCGAATTTCAGCGCTCCGACAGTTCATCCCCCTTCAGGTTCGCAACTGGTGGTATTAATTGGTTCATTGCTGGGATCATCTTCAGGTTCCGCCGCAAGCCGCATTGGTATCAGTGCACAACTGTCTTCTGTGTGGCAGTCTGACAGTACGGTGACTGCCAAAGTGAGTTTTGGCACTGGAAAATTTCTCTCGCTCTCCTTGTCTACCCAAGGAGTTAGAGGAGTTCTGAGCCCCGCCCAATCTCCGTTGTCATTCTCAAATCCTGCCGTCAAGAGCATCCATCAAGGTTCCGTTTTTCCAGTAACAGGTAGTGCTAGTTTTATAGTTGCTGGCAGATCTTGGTCTTCAGCAAACTTCAGTCCAATGACTCGCATTTTGTTTTCGGCCTCTCATAGCAGCGTTTGGAGGTCTGATTCTGCCATAAGTGTGAGATCCAGTGCTGGTGCTGGTCATAGTTTATCCATGACTGGATCTTTGGCACAATTGCAATCGTCGACATCTTCGGCGTACACTTTTGACCTGCATCAATTGCTTCCACAAGGTTTGAACGCACCAGCCACCGGTTCGACTTCTGTACTTGTGTCCGGCTCTGGCTTTGGTTCATCATCGATGTCGTTGTCTTCCGTTCGATTTGGATCGAGCGTTACTGCGTCGACAATATGGAAGGCTGAAAGCTCTTTGTTGTGTCGGGTTGTTTCTGGAATGCAAAAGGATATCATGATCCAAGTATCGATGTTAGGATCTTCCAAAATTTTAAATGCATCGATTTCGTACAATCGTCCCACAATCTTGGGCGCTCCCCTAGCTTTGAACATGTTTTCTTTCAATACGAACTTGCCATTATCAGGAAGTGTTTTTGTTACAGTCGCGGGTTCATCATTCTCTTCATCAAAAGCCTCAATGTCTGTGATGCTCGGAAGCTCCGCAGCGCCTGTGACTGTTTGGATTTCTGATTCTTGTGCCGTTTTGAAAACTTCAGCAGGGGCGCTGAATTCGGGTATTTTTGTTGTATCGATCGTCACTCAGGCTGCAACAGTCGCTGCAGTTGTATTTTTTGACATTCCGGAATTGATGTCAACAAACAACAGTCTAGTTCCACGCACGGGTGGTGTTTCCGTTTCAATAACTGGGAATTCCTTTGGATTAGTATCTGCGTCCCAAAGAGTCACTGTCTCGACCAGTTGTGAATCGTCTTCTTGGTCATCAAGTTCATTTGTAATTTGTAAAACGTCGGCTGGTTCAACTCCAAGCTTTGTATCAGTGCAGATTTCAACCTATGTGCTTGCGTCGAAAATTTCCAATGGCACACTGCTCGTTTCCTATGAAACGTTGCATGCCATCAACTATTTGTTGGCCTCACAGTTGAACTTACCTAAAACTGGAAGTTCTACCATCACTATTGCGGGTGCAGGCTTCAGTGGTTTCTCTCAGACAGCTGGAGTCAGAGCAGGACGTAGTTCCAGTCTAGCATCCGTGTGGGCAAGCTCGTCCTCGACTGCTTGCAAAAGTCCTGCTGTTTTTGTGGGAATTACTTCTTCCGCGGTGATCTCGATTTCTAAACGATCATCTGCTTTAAGTGGCGCTTTTTCTTGGGATTTCGTGCATGTCGGCATTATAGCTTCGGCATCGAATGTTCCGTCCACAGGTAATTCCTTCATCTTGGTTTCTGGCGCGTCATTCGGATCTTCTGATTCCACGTCAAAAGCAAGGCTTTTTTCAATCAATCCCGTGTGTGAGCAAGCCACATGGACTCCCTTCAATTGTTCGGCGGGAGTCAAATTTGGAAGCTGTCAGGCATCTGAGTGGGTGTCATCGTCATCAGTGAGATGCAAATCCGTCAGCTCTTATGGTTCTGCGGGTGTAATTGTCACTATTGATCACACGCATTCATTTTTGTCATCGTCGTTGTCGTATGATATTCAGGCGGTGTCTGGAGCCCTCTATCTGACTTTAGCTTTGTCTGGTAGCAGTTCCGTTACGGTGTTTGGCCAAAATTTTGGAACTGTGCATGCATCCTTTGGTTTGCGCGTTGGGCCTACGGCATGTGTTGCTGCACGTTGGCAGGCAACGTCGGCCATAGTATGCAAATCATCTGCAATCTCTCAAACAACAATTGATCTTGTGTCTTCTTTGGCTTCGAGAAAATCTCTTGTGTTCCGTACTCACAACGTGACAATTGCCATGCCGGGAGCACATCATGTCTCACCGTTTCTTGTTCCCGGCAGTGGATCCGTCTTTCTCTCAGTTTCAGGGCACGGCTTTGGCACGAGAGACTTTTCTTCCATGCCAAGAGTTCAGATATCGGGCACTGATGCTGAATCAACTGTTTGGAAATCTGATTCTGATGTTTTCATAAAATCGTGTGGATCTGTTTCCAGAAATTCTCGTTTGATTGTGTCTGTATTGCAACGCTCGATCTCTCTGTCAAGAGCTCTGTCCTTTGTTGGCCCAAGTGTTTCTTCAACATCGATCACGAACGTTCCAGCGTCTGGGTCTGTCATTTTTGTAATTAATGGATTTGAGTTTGGCGTTCAAATGAGTTCTTTTGTTCTCAGAATCGGGGGGACACCCCAGACAGAACATTTCTGGACAAGCGATTCTTGTGTTGCTACAAAATCTCAGGCGATCAAAGCCGCCATCATCCCATTGTCAATCACGCAATCTGGAAGAGTTGGCAGCTTCTTGTCGGACATGAAAACAGATCGTGTTGCGGTGTCTTCAGTTTCTGCTTTGTCGCCGCCAACAACTGGTAGCGTGCACATCACCGTGTTTGGAACAGGAATGGGAGATGCGGATGTTTCCGTCCATGTTAGTATCAGAGGTTCTTG